>Ga0114910_1000052_pt1 | contig 65650 bp, 58 predicted proteins | sample MalvireepMed_908_FD_83500 | JGI IMG/M metagenome (GOLD analysis project Ga0114910, IMG submission 83500) | Marine viral communities from the Global Malaspina Expedition - Malaspina viral metaG DeepMed_908 | ecosystem: Environmental > Aquatic > Marine > Oceanic | place: Mediterranean Sea...
GGGTGATAGCGAGACGGCCGAACATCTGACGATGGTTCCAGAATTCGCGGCCCGCATTTTTGCTGCGTCGAGACTCGATTTCGAAAAAGTCGTTGTCCGTCCTGCCGTACGGAAGGACGCGCAATCCGTCGCGAAAGATCATGAAGCCAGAATAGCGCTCGGCCAATTCCTGATACCGCTGGAACTCCAGCTTGGGCAACGTCGTGTTCGCCGACACGAACTCCATCGAGGCGATGTACATGTCGAACGGACCAACCTCAGTGTCCGCTCGTGTCGGAATCGACAGATCGCGCGGAGGTTCAATGCGGCAAGTCTCTTCCACCCATTGTCCGAATGCCTTGACCCGACCAACGAATATTCCGTCCGCATCGACGGTACCCATGATCTGATGTTCCAGTCCGTCGAGCAGCCTGCGATCGAACTGCTTTTCACTACCGACCACCAATTCGGGAACGTCGCCGCGCCATGTCCTGACCGCATAAGCGAAATCGAGATCCACGGCGCGGGCTTCGGGATTCTTGGGATCGACGAACGGATCGACGAAACTCGAGAGGGTTTCGAAGAAGCGGTCTCGCGCTGCACGGGCCGAAGAATCTGCAATCTCCGTTTCCAGCTGTACTTGCAAGTCGTAGTTGATACCCGACACGAGCAACGCTGTACCGTGCTCGGATTCGCCTGACCAAACCGGCCATTCAGCAATGTGGCGCGCTTCGAAATGCAGTTCTTCGATCGATGAGCGAATCTCCGACGAAGGCGCACCGATCTTGTTACTCGTGCCTTTGGCCCGCTCCGCCTCGTAAAGGCCGTCGTAGGCCTTCCACGCGGCTTCTAGACGTGCCGATGTCTCCTTGTCTTCCGGGTCGCCGAGATTTCCCGCCAGTCCTTCGATCAAATCCGGAACTAAGTCCAAGAGCTCGGCTTTGGCCTCGAACTCGACCACTGGGATGTGGATGTCGGACAAATTCAAGAAGGGGTTTTCGAACAGACGCCAATCGACGAGCGCAGCGACGAAGGGCTGGTCACGACGCTTGGACACCAACAACAGGATCGGTCCCAAGTTTGCGCAGGACAGGCGTCCAATCCCCTTCTGGCCTTGGCGCGGGCGCAAATGGAGACCGTTCCGGTCGTCGATGGGCGGGCGTTCGCTCGTAGCTTTGGATTCGGTTCCGACCACCAGCCAGCGGTTGATGAACTCGTCGCGGTTCATCCCGTGACCATTGTCTCCAATGACCGCGACGGGCGTCTCCCCGTCGTATATGTCGAGCGTTACGTTTCGCGCGTAGGCGTCAAAAGCGTTCTTCCACAGCTCGGATATTGCCGTCGGCGTGTCCGCGATCTGCTCGCGGCCGAGGTGATCGACCGTCCGAGCCTTTGTCTGAAAGGCGACGCCGGTGATCATGCAGTTTCGAATTCCCCAGGCGCTTCTGCGCCGACCGCTGGGGCCTCGCGTTCCTCGACAACGCGTCCGCGCCGCAGCAGCGGCAACAGATGGGCGATCAACTGTCGTCCGAGTTCTACCGGAACGGCATTGCCCACCTGCTTACCCGCCGCCATGAGGCCGCCGCCGAATACGAAGTCGTCGGGAAAGGTCTGAATTCTCGCCGCCTGCCGAACGGTAATTCCGTGATGTTCGACAGGATGAACGAAACGGCCCTTCGACGGGTTTATGCAGGCCGTGGTCATAGTCGGCGCTGGCTGCTGCGGGTCAATCCGTCCGTAGACGTCCTTATGTCCGTCGTGAGTCCGATGACACGGAAGCACGCGTCCCGAGTCCTTTCGACTGCCGCCGTTCGCTGGTGTCTTGCGAAATGCTTCGACGAGCTCTTCGCTGTGCGTCATGTGGACGTCGTTTTCGTCGTCCGACGGCGCATCGGCAAAGGCCGAAACGCAATTCACCCAAGGCTGAAGGTCGGGATTGCTCCGCCGCGCGGTCTCGCTGCCGTGCGTGGGCTGGGGCGGCCACGTCAGGTTGGACGCATCCAACCCGCTGCGGATCCCGAGTATGAAGACGCGCTTGCGCCGTTGGCCGATCCCGTAATTACGGGCGTCGACTACAACCGCTTCCCGCACGTCGTAACCCGCGAGCGCACCTTCGAGGTAGAAGCGATCCAATGCTGCCGTATGCCGTTCCCAAAGCATCCCCGGCACGTTCTCCATCAGAAATGCGCTGGGCGAAAAGGCCCGGACGAAATCGAAATAGGTGTGAATGAGGTCGTTTCGGTGATCGTCGACGCCAGCATCGTTGATGCGGTGGGTCGAGAAGCCCTGACACGGCGGGCCTCCCAACATTAGATCACACTGATCTCCGTCCGGAAAGGCATCTCTATACGCCTTGCAGGCATCGATTTCCTTGATATCATCCGTAAGCAGCCTCGGCGCCAGCGCGCCCTTACAGAAATTGGCTCGATAAGTGCCGATCGCGTGCCTGTCGTTCTCGATCGCCAGGCGAACTCGTAGCCCTGCCTGTCGTGCGGCCAAGGTGAAACCGCCAGCGCCGGAGAACAAATCCGCGCAGTTCAACATGGCTTCGACATTGCTGTCACGTATAGTCGTACTGTTTGGTTAGCGCGGGCCATTTACTACAGCATACCCCCTTGTTTACACTTATTGATGAGCGTCGTCTTTTTGTCGAGCACAGATCGCTGTGCGGTACGGGCACGATCCAGTTTCGACGTCAAGCGAGATGCAATCAACTCTTTTGATCCTGTCTCACATTCCCAGATAACGAGGACATCCCAGCCAAGATCAGCGAGTTCTGAAATCGAACGCCCATCCCGTGCCTTGTTACGCTCGAACTTCTCTTCCCACTTTCCCTTGTTAGTTGCCGGAGTGCTTGCACGCCTGCAGCCAGGATGTCTGTGCCAGAAGCACCCGTGCACAAATATCGCAAGACGATGCTTGGGAAGAACGAGATCTGGACTGCCGGGTAAATCCCGTCGGTGAAGGCGAAATCGATAGCCAAGCCGATGTACCGTTCTTCTCACGATCATTTCAGGCTTGGTGTTCTTCGATCTGACCTTCGCCATCAGTGCGCCGCGCTCAGAAGGGGTCAAACGATCACTCATACTCAAAAATTCCGGACTTGCGTGTCTGAAGTCGAAAATCCGTTCGTAGCGTAAGGTTTGCCGAACGTCATTAGAGCGGCTGAATGATCGACAGCTCCCGGTCATCATGCGCCTGATTCCGGTCAGGCCGCAAGGTCCAACCCTGCCGCCATTCCGACTTGAAAACTTGATGTCCGCTTTCAGGCGATTTGAAATGGACATCTCATGACCGAAATGAGGGCGCAAAGCTGCCGGTAGGAAGGCCCAGTTCCAGCGTACCGCGACCTGCGAAAAGATCTGACAGTTCAAAGATTAGTCGCTCAGTCTCCCACCCAGCTCGGGATCAATCAACCACGATGCACCCAGTTCGAAATCTGGGTTAGCGGCGGCGATGGGGCCGTCAGGCTCATCGCAAATGTAAGGTGTGTGAGCTACTTGCACGTCTCCGCCATGCCGAAGCAGATCGGCTGAGATCTTGGCCCTTCCTCGAAGGATGTGCAGCAACCACTCGAAGTCTTCGAGCATTTGCACCACCCCGCGACCGGCGAGCGAATAATACAGGCACCGCTGGAAATCGTCGCACCGGGTGGACAGGATGCGCGCCAGCTTCGCCTTAGCATCTGCACATTCCTCATGAACCGCCTGCAACGCCTCAAAGAGTTCGAGCGAGGCATAGTAAGCGTCAAATGGATCGACCCCAATGCAGGCGTTCGCCAGCATACGGCGGGTGGGCCGGTTCGCCTCGTGCAGCGCCGCATCTCTCAGCGTGATTTCGAGATCGAACGCGCCGATGTCGAATGACTCAGGATGGAATGATGCAGGCATCGCTTACCCTTTCGCGCGCAGATTATTGAGAAGGAGCCCTTCAGGCAACGCTCCGATTCGGCGCACACGTGAAATCGGGAAGTGGCAGGGATGAAGAAAGAGGAGGGGGAAGGAGCGGCATCGAGCAAAGGAGAAGTTCGATGTGCAACAATTCGCTCGAAATTGGTCTCGATTTTGAGGACCGAATGAACGAACTAGCGACGCAATTTGCGCAGGCCGCCGATGGAGCGCCATATGTAGTCTACGCTATTCTCGATCCCACCAAGACCGATCCGAGAAGCCGATACCAAGCGCTCCCTTTTTACGTGGGGGAAACGAAAAACCCTCATGGTCGAGCGATCGATCATATTCGTCGAGCACTTGCGCAAAGGGACAAGTATCAGTCCGTTAGGTCAGAAATCTATCATTTGATCCTGGCCAACCAACTTCCGCGATTCATTGTCCTCGAACGATGTTCGACGCGCGCTCAAAGCCTGGAGGCGGAATTGCGCTGGTCGCAGCAACTCCTGAAGTGGGGTTACTCTCTGTCCAATTGCCTCCCAGGCCAGTCGCGCATCATCAGCAAGCTCCACTATGAGAGGCTCATCGCCAACCGATTATGGAAACTGACTATGGTTGAAGCCCATGCCGCAGGGATCACTATAACGGAGTCGTGCCCATCTGGATGCTACCGGAAGGTGGTGGAGCTGAGTGCTTGCGCGGCCTCCGAGAACTCGGGGCGAAAATTGGCATCTCTAAAGGAAACTATCTCAGCTTGCAGCGGGTGCCAATCAGAGCCGACCATCGTGATTGCGGAGCAGAACGGCTCTCAGACATCCTGGAAACGGCCATCGCACATCACTATTGATCTGCCTCGACTGCTATCACCGCATCGCCAGTGACGAGAAGTGACGACACGATGAAGCCGGCCCCGATCGCCATCGGGGCAAGGCGTACGTTTAGAATGGCATTTGCACCGAGGTCCTTGGCGCTCTCGCACATTTCCAGCATTGCTTCTTCGTAGACTTGCCCTGCGTCTTTGCGCGGATCAAGCAGCCCCACCTTGATGTTTCGCGACGATCCGACAATCGCCAGGTGCGTCGAGATCGTCCAACCGGGAAGTGATGGGGCCGAGGTCACCATGTGGGTGGGAAGGGCGAGCTCTTTTGTGCCTTCGCCAAACAATTGGCGCATACCCATCAGCGCGGATCTCTATCAGATACGAAGTGCGCCGGTGCGTCGGCAACGATTTCCAGCGCTCGTTCCATGACGGCGAAAAGTACTCGTCGTTCTTCAACGCTATCTGCCGGGCTACCAAGCAGAGTCACCGTTTGATGTCCGCCCGCATCCATACCGGTCTCGCTATTAGCAAGCGTTACCAATACCCATGCGTAGGAGCGTTCTTCCAGGATCCCGCTTGTGCCCTTCAGCACGACGTGCAAATTTCGCGCTTCAAGGAACGCGCACAGGTCTTCGTATCGCTCCAGGTTTGACAGTGCAGATGCGACAGCCTCCTCATATTCGACATCGTAATCCACAATGATTTGGCAGCTATTTTGTGATTCAGGTAGCGCGTCGGTCGCAAAGAGCGCTGTGTGCGTGGACAACAAGAAAAGCGGCATTGCCCAGAGATTTCGTGCGGTCTTCACTTTGGCGCCTCCAAATTATCTGAGAGGCGGACCCGAGCCGGGTGTTAGTAACCTGGACTTGCGCACAGGCGCTGCCGCCTTTGGGCAGAACCTTGGACATGCGCGACAGCCACCCGGCCGAAACTGGTTCGACCGGTCGCAAGATTGCGAGGTTACTAAGCCTCACCCGCGGGACTGACCGACGGGCGTGTTCCAATTATCCGAGATCGTCGTTTAGGTGAAGACTGTTATGCGACGATGATATTCGGACAGACTCCTGTCTGCGTGAGCGTGAAACGCGATGTCTGAGAAGGGGTGGTTTGCTGACTGTCGGCTTTTGGGAGATTGCGCCAACTTTCCGACCAGCATCGAGAATTCGCAATTACGCGGTAGCTGATGCAAGGCGTCGATCCAAATCTCTGAGCTTCGCTGATTTCTGGATCAGGATCGGTGCCTGATCGAGGCTTTCGACAAAACGCCAAAGATATGAGAACATCGCGAAGACATCGCCCGCCTGCGGCTTTTCCTGAGCAGTGCCCACCTGCCAAAGGGCGACCACGAAGAGAACGATAACGAGCATTTCCATCAGGCCGAAAGCCGTGGACTCAGCATCTGAAAGCTTGATTCGCCAGCCAGCCAACGCCTCGAAGTGACGCCGGACACGGTTTTCATTGCCATTCGAAAGCAGCCTCACCTCGCTTTCAAGGCGGTTGTTCAGACCTTTATTAAGGAAACCGGACCTTCGTCCCAACCAACCGCCTACAAGCAGCAGCGGAACGCTAAGCGCAAGGCAGGCAAGAGCGAGCAACGGTTCTAGGAACGCGAGCGCAGACAATGAAACGGTCAAGGCTATGAAGGCATAGAGTACCCGAGGCACGTCTTCTTCCAGAAAGACCGTGTACTCACGGGAAAGCGCTACGCGGGCGGCAACGCGTGCAGGCTCAAGCCCATCCGCGCGAGACCGGGCAACGACACTCGCAGCCAGCGCGCCATAGACTCTCGTGAATACGCGGGTGTCGTATCGCTTGGACGCAACCGTAAGCATTAGTTGCACGGCATGGCAGCCCACAAGCCACAGCACCGCTTCGTACTCACCGGCCAACACACCGTTGATGGCAAAGCCAGTAGCTAAGGGATAGAGCAGTCCGGCAATCATGCCGCCGGCTGTAAGACAATAGGCAGTGAAAAGGCGTCCACAATGGACGCGCGCAAGTTCGAGTAACATGGTAAGTCTCGATGATCAGCTATGGAGAGGTCGCGCGGATAAGCGCGCGCGTTCAGTCGCTTGTTTGCGCCGCTAAGCGGTGAATACTGACCTGATCATTTTGACCTCGGAATGCACTTCCAGAACCTCTGCTTATGTACTCGAATCAATATAGGTGATCAATGCGATTCCGAATGGCAGTGCTTCAGCGGTAAATGTCTGCTGTCGGGCGTCGCCGAAAATAGACTGAATGGCCGAGATTGGGTCGGAAGCTGAAGTATGCTCTGATTAAAGTGCTCCGCACCATGTGTGCCGGATCCGCGCAAGTCCGGCACACGTTTCCGCTAAGCCCTATCGGACTCTTGGTGGGCTTCCTGCGGGTTCGCCGCCATTCCCACCGCCGCGCTCGATCCGCCCCACGGTGCGGCGTCTCCTGCGGTCCCCGCGCTTATCGGGTCCGGGTCCCCATCGTGCTAGGTCGCACGGCTAATTCCTGGTGCCTGATCGAGCGAGGTCGCCTGAACAACCGATCTAAAGTTCTCCAGAATTTCGGGATGCCGCGTTTCGAGAAAACGCTCGATCTCGCGCTTGCCCAGCAGACGTTCGAGAAACCCCGAGGCGACGACAAGCACCAGCATGTCGTCGCCGTAGGACATCTCCAGCTCCTTATAGTCGCTGCTGAGCTCAGACATTTCCCGCTCCAATCGCTCCATCTGTTCCGTCGACAGGCCGGTCGCCTTGCGCCGCTCGTCAGGATTGAGGAGGTCTTCCGGTTTGGTCGTTGCGAGCAGAGCCTTCGCATAGGAGGAGGTGAAGTTGTTTGCAGAGACCATCAGCTCCGCCACTTCGAGCTGGCGGAGCGGCTTCATCTTACGCAGTTTCTGAAAGGCGACGTGGCCGACCTGCTTGTCCTTCAGCAGCTCGGCGACGTCGTCGCTTATGCCTCGCAACAGGTGCCGTCGGTTGCGGATCACCTTGATGTCGACATTGAGGGCGCGCGCGAGCTTCTCCTCGGAAACGCCGCGATCGAGCGCGCGGACGATCATGTAATGCTCCTGGATCACAGCAAGCCGATTGACCCGCTTGTTGTAGGTGAAGGATTCGTCGTCATGCGCGATAATGCAGGGCGCTTCGCTAATCCCCTGCTCACGCAGCGCTGCGAGCCGCACGTGTCCGTCAAGGAGGAGATAGGCTCCACCTTTCTGCCGCGCGACCGACAGTGGCTCGATGATACCGACTTCCGCGATCGACGCGGCAATACGGCTGTATTTGACGCTCTGCTGCAGTGTCTTAGGCAGCGCCTTTGTCGGCAGTAGCTTGTCAATCGGAAGCGTTATCACATCCTGATCGAATGCGATTTTGATCGGCTTGGTCATGGGGAAATCCCCGCACCAACGCGCTCGGCCAGCGCTTCGGGCAACGAGGTGATGCCTTCGGCTCGCATCAGGGTCACGAAATGCTCATCCGAAAGCAGGCGGCGAAGCGCGTTGGACACGAACAGCAGGCGGCTGCGCGCCAGCGAGGCGCGCTTGATCAGGAGCTTCTGGCGCTCGGTTTCGCGCTGGTAGGTGCGGATCAGGCTTTCCGAACTGACCCGCCGCGTTCGCACATCCTTGCCCGAGCCGCGATGGACCTGCTTGCCGCTCACCTTACGCTGCTCGATGATCTGCCGGATTGCGAGGACCTGATTGCCAGGCAGCTTGTTCTGCTCGTAGGCTTCGGCCAATGCTTTCTGGACCTCGCCTTCCTTGGCCCTGGCGATCTCCATCGCGATCGAATGCGGAATGGTGCCGCGCTCGACCGCGTTGATCAGTTTCTCCTCGCCTTGCTCGAGCAGAACACAGATGGCCGCGACATAGTCTACCGAGAACCCGACTTTCTTGGCAATTTCCGCGTGCGAATAACCGCGCTGCGACAGCTCTCCAATACCGTGAACCAGTTCGAGCGGGCTGTGCTGGCGCCGAGCCAGATTCTCGACCAGACTCATGACAAAGCAGTCTTCTTCGTTTGCTTCGACGATCATGGCCGGGATTTCCGAAGCGCCGAGCGCGATGAATGCTTCGAGCCTGCCCTGGCCGCAGACCAGATCGTAGCGGTTCTTTCCGGATCGCTGGCTGACAGTGATCGGCTTCTTGAGGCCAAGTGAAGCGATGGAGTCGACCAGTTCCTGAAACACCCGCTTATTGCGCACCCGCGGATTGAGGACGGTGATGAGATCGATCGGAACCTGACGGATTTCGGTGCTCGCGTCGCTCATGCCGCCTTCCTCAGCGAAGTGCGACGGGTCAGTTCGACAAAGGCATCGAGGCTATCGTATCGGAAAGCATCGAGCAGGATGCCGTTATCGGGTGCGAGGCGCAGCTTCCGAGTTTGGTTGAGATCCAGCCACGGAAACAGGTAATAATCGCGCACCGTCTGGTTGTCGTCCTCCATCCGGATGGCGATAGTCAGATCGGGCCGAAGACCGCTGTCGAACCGCACCTGCCAACGCATTCCGCCTGCCGACGATGTATGGCAGCGGGCGATGACAAGTGCGACAGTGAACTCCTCGTTGATCCGCAGCAAGTCGGACAAAGGATCGCGCTCGACAGTTCCGCCATGCGTCTCGATGTCGCCAATCACCGACGCGACGATCTCAGGGTGCATGGCGCGCAGTGCCCGGTTGATCTCGATATAGCTGTAGTCGCGCGATGGTGTGTAGCCGACGAGTTCGTATGCGCGGGTCAGGCTTCCGAAGCGGTGCCGGAAGGTCGAACTCGACGGCATGTCCTCCAATTCGTCGATAACCACGCCCGACAGCCACCCCTTGTCGGCAAACAATTGCGACAGGCGGTCGAGCAATTCCTGATCGGTAAAACGACGGGAGCGTTCCTGAATGATGCGTTGGGCTGCGTCGAAGAAGTCTTGCTCCACGATCGGCTCGAAAGCGCCATCCTGCTGCACCCACATGTCGGGCGGATTGGCGACCCGCTTCGCCTTCAGCTTGTAGGAGATGCGGTTGTAGACGTTGTTACCGATGTATTTCTCGTTGGTCAGGATCTGGTGGACGGTGCCGCGCGTCCATTCCCTCCCAAGGTCGGTCCGCAGACCTTCGGCGTTGAGCACATCGGCGATCTCGCTTTCGCTGCGCTGCTGCACCACGAACATGCGGTAGAGCCGCCGGACCGTTTCGACCTCCTCAGGCGGTCCCGGCTGCAAGATCACCCGGTCGGTCTGTAGGCTCTTGTGTTCGCCTCGTGCCAACTCGGCCTTTACGTGTCCGTGTTCATCGACCAGCACGCGCCTCAGGCCGAAGCCGGCCGGACCACCTTGACGATAGCCAAGCCGGATCAGACGGCATTGCCCGGTGAAGACCTTGGCGGACAGTTCCCGGCTGTATTCGCCGGCCATCGCGCGCTTCATGCTCTTGATGATTGTCGCGCTGAGGCTTCCGTCATTCTCGAACTGTTCCGCGCAATAGTGAACTGTAATCCCGCCCTCACGGCAGATGAACTCATAATAGGCGCTTTCGTCGGCATCCTGAAAGCGGCCCCAGCGGCTCACATCGTAAACAAGCACAGCCTCGAAGTCGGCTTGCCCCGTGCGAACATCCTGGATCAGTTGCTGCAGTGCCAAGCGGCCTTCGAGCTTCAGCCCGCTCTTACCGGAATCCTCATAGGTCTTGACGATCTCGAAGCCGCGGCGCGCGGCATATTGCGCAATGATCTCTGCTTGGTTCTCGGTCGAGTATTTCTGATGCTCGGTCGACATCCGCACATATTGCGCGGCTCGAACTAGCGGCCCCTCATGGTCTTTGTCTTGCTCTTCTTTGGCCGATTGCATCTGCCCGATACTTTCATTTTCTCACGGAATGACACCCTTCGATTCCCTCGAATATTTATTGGGAGTTCAGCGGTATGTCGTTCACGAAGAAGGACCGAAGTCTTCAGTCGAAATCAGGAAAAACTTTTCCGAAGTTGTCGCCATCGACATTAAGCGAGGCGCTTGCATTTGCGCTCAAGCAGGAGTTCGGTGCACTGCCATCGTCGATCAAAACCGTCGCGAAGCTGACCAACTCCAACGAGCGGGCGGTGCGAAACTGGTTCGATGGAAAGAACAGCCCAAGTGCGGATAATCTCGTCATCCTGATGAGGCATTCCGACCAGATTTTGCGGACCGTGCTTGAGCTGGCGGATCGGCGCGATCTTATGCTTGCAGTTGGCCTTTCGGGCCTTCGCGCTCAACTCGTGGACGTACTATCGGCGATCGATGAGGTGCAGGGTAGTTGATCTGGCATAAGCCAACTATCGCCTAGTCGATAAGTTAAATCGGAAGCTGGCGCGCCGAATCATCCTAGATGCCACCTCCAGCTGTGATGTGGGGCTTTACGTAAGTCCAATGTATCGAGGTTAGCTCGAACCCATTGGTCTGCCTACTAGCTTTGCCGCATCCGGATCGTAGGAAAATTGGGTGATCGAGCCGTCTTTGATCTTCTCTACGGCCTCATCGATGACGAAGAGCGGGACAAGGAACCATTCGCGCGGGGAGACATGATGGCCGAAGCGATCCTGAATCTCGATGTTCAGCCTAGCTCGACCGAACAGGCGGTGGATCAGCTTCTCGAGCCTCGCGCGGTTGATGTTGAAGAGCTCATAAGTTGCGACGACTTCGACATCGGCCATCAAAAAGGTCGGATCCAGCTCTGCATTGGCGATCCGCTTATCGACCTTACCGCCGGTCACGCCGATCTTATGGAGCACGTTTCGATGCTGTGCGATGCGAGGGTCGTCTGATTTGCTCCGCAGAACGTAGATTGTTCCGCTGGCCAGATCCTCCTCGTCGTTTTCGCTGGCGAAAAGCGGGCCAGCAGTTGGTTCGGTGATGCGGCGACCAGCTTCGTCCTTGTAGAGTGCCCGCTGCAGTGAACGCAGTAGCAGATCGCTCTCGGTCCCGTTGGAATAGATCACACGTAGCCGCGCATCGGTCTCACCATTAGGTGCTTTGATTGGCTCTCCGACATGCGCAACATATACGATCTGTCCTCCAAGGATGAAGAACTGCCCCTCGCCGATATCTGCCTTCAAGAATCCAGAATCCTTGACAAAAGGGCGCGTGGTTCTGGTCCCGGCATCGAGATCGGCCTGCACGGCATCGAATAGCGGTTTGAACCGGTCAAAATCCTCGCACCGTTCGCGGTTGGCAATTTCCTCGGCGGCGCGCTTCTCCGTAGCCGATCGGACATGGCGCAGCTGTGTGATATCGGAGCTGCCCGCCGCGCCATCGAGTTCGGCAAGCAATTCGTCGTCATCCATGTTCTCTACCGGCGCCGATGGAGTGGGTTCTGCTGCCGTCAGCAGACTCTGATGATCGAGTGGCATCAGGAGTTCGTGATACTCGGATAGGCCGCGCAGACGATCCAGGCGGACCGCGTAGAGCCGCTCGAAAATATCCCGATCCTCGCCATGCAGCGGTGCGCGGCCGTTCTGATCGACGAAACGCTGGATTTCCTCGAAACCCGCTATGACGCGCTCTTCCTTGGCCGAATGCAGGACCTTTTTCTCGGGTTGAGCAAAATCCGCCAGTTCGTTGCGCAGGTCGTCGAGATTAAGGTCACTCATAGCGGCCCTCATCCTTGAACCGGACAAATGCCGCTGCGCCTTCCGCCATGCGCTTTTCCCATGCATCGGCTGAGCTGATTGAAGGCAGACGCCCGCGCTCCTTCTTGAAGCGGACCGCGCGCACTGCCAGTTCCTTGGCCTCTTCAGGCGTCAGGCTCGTACGCTTGGCGGAAATGGCGGCGGCAACCTGCTTCAGGCTGTCCTCGCTCATGGTCTTGGCGAGGATGGCGTAGGCTTCACCGAACGGATTGATCCGGTCGATCAGATCGATGTCGAGCTCGCGCACATCCATCGCGAATTTCCGCACGCCGTCGATCAGCGCGGTGTTGGCTCCCGGTTCCTTGTCATCGCCAGCGGCAATGCGTGCGGCTTGCTGGGTAAGGTTAAGCGCGGCGATGGCATATTGGCGCACCGCTTCCTGATCTTCGTCATCCAGCTCTGGGTACTTGTCCTTGATGATCTTGCCCAGACGCACCTGGGTGAGTTCTTCAGGCACCAGCTCCTCATCGAACAAGCCACGCTCAATTGAGCGTTTGTCCTGCACGAAGGTGGCGATCACCTCGTTCAGATCTTCGCGGCAAATGCGTTCCGCCTCGGGGCTCTTAGGTTCTGCCAGCCCCTTGATCTCAATCTGATAGGTGCCGCGCTCCTCGTTGAAGCCGACGTTGCAGCGCTCCTGGTCGTATCCGGCTTCGCCATAGTCGAAATCGGGGTCTGCCTGGCTGGTCGACGTCTTGGGCTTGAACTCGAAACGCGGGGCCAGAACCTGCTCCATCAGCAGGCTGGCGGCGATGGCTTTGAGTGTATCGTTGATGGCCTCTGTCACCACGCTTTCGGCGGCGTCGGGTTCTGCGATCAGGTTGGTGAAGCGCGCACGGGCCTTGCCCGGCGCATCGCGGGTGGCGCGGCCGATGATCTGGACGATTTCGGTCAGGCTGGCTCGATAGCCCACAGTCAGCGCGTGCTGGCACCAGATCCAGTCGAAGCCTTCCTTGGCCATGCCGAGAGCGATGATGATATCGACGTGATCGCGATTGTTCTTCTGGCTAGCGTCTTTCAGCGCCGCCGACACGCGATCGCGTTTGCCCGGATCATCATCGACCAGGTCTGCAATCCGCAAGATGCGCCCGTCCGCTGTCCTGACCAGCTGGAACCCGGTCGCATCATCTGTGCCCAGCCAATCGCCGAGCTCCTCGATGATGTGCTCCACCTCCCGGTGCTTGTCCTTCGTGCTTTCGCGCGAATTGACACTGGGGATGTGGATGATGGTCTTTTCCGCCGGATCGAGCACCTCCAGGATGCTGTCGGAATACGGCCCCGAGTAGAAGAAATAGCCGATATCGAGGCTTTTGAGATGTTCATAGCCGTTGAGCTGCTCGTAATAGGTATAGGTCACGCTGTCGAAGCGCGCTTCGTCCTGCGGAGCCAGCACGGCCTCTGCATCACCGCGGAAGTACGAGCCGGTCATGGCCACTATATGCACCTTGTCGCGTGCGATCAGCTCGCCCAGATGCGTGCCCAATTTGTTGTCCGGATTGGCAGAGACATGGTGGAATTCGTCCACCGCGATCAGGCGATTGTCGAACGCTTCCACGCCGAACTTGTCGACCGCAAAGCGGAAGGTCGCATGGGTGCAGACCAGCACCTTGTCATCGCTCTCAAGAAAGCTGCCCAGCGCATTGACCTTACCGCCATCGGTGCCCGGCGCGTTGCACAGGTTCCAGCGCGGCTCCACATGCCAGTCCGCCCAGAAACCATATTGGCTGAGCGGTTCGTCATTGAAGCTGGAGCCGATGCTTTTTTCCGGCACCACGATGATCGCCTGGCGCAGATCCTGATTGGTCAGCTTGTCGAGCGCGATGAACATCAGCGCGCGGCTCTTGCCCGATGCCGGCGGCGATTTGATCAGCAGATACTGCTCGCCCCGCTTTTCGAAGGCGCGTTCTTGCATCGGGCGCATGCCCAGCTCGTTCGACTTGGTGGAGGCGCCGCTCTGCGCATAGCTGACAGAAACGGAAGGGACGGTCTTGGTCATGTGTCGGGCATCCCTTTTGATCTCTCTGCCATTGCGCGGGCCAGATCTCGCGCGCCATGGAAGACTGCCAGCACAGTCACCGCCTCTGCGGAAACTTCATAGACGACGATGTAGGGCAGGCCCGTCACGGAAAGCTCTCGCGTATTGGGTACGCGGCCGACATGGCCCATATTGGGGTAATCGCCCAGCCTGCTGACGCTATCGGAAATCGCATAGAAGACCCTCTCCGCCGCAGCCCGATCTTCAAGCGAGATATAGTCGATAATTGCATCAAGATCGCGCCGGGCTGCGCTCGCATAAGTGACCCGCATCAGCGGCTAAAGCCATGTTTCGCGGCAATTTCGGCATGAACATCATCGGCGGGATGGACACGGCCCGCGCGGGCGTCTGCAATCCCTTCCTTGACGCGCTCCACCTGCCAGGCATTGGCTTCCAGATATTGCTGCAACGCCTGGTTGATGACGTAATTGCGCGACCGGTCGAGGGCATGGGCGATGGAATCGATCTCACTCACCATCTCCTTCGCCGCGCGAATGGTGATGGGGGAGGTGGCTGGTTCATGTCCCATGTCTGGCTCCTATGCGTGATGCAGATGTAATCAGCTGTAGTCATATCACCAAACACGGGATGGCGCTACCGGATTAGACGCGGTAATTTTCCAGGAATTTCAAAGCCCACGCTGGTGGCGACGGCCAGCTGCGGCCACCCTTTTCGTGCCAGGTCACGCTGCTGTCACCAATCAGGCCGTTGTCCAGCAAATGCTGGACCAAAGCGTCATGGTCATAGAGGTAACAAGCACCGCCGTGAAAAAAGGCGATGTGGATGCCTTTGCCGAGATACTTCTTGTCGATGCAGAGCCGCCTCTTTAGCTGCACTTTAATGAAGGTTTCGCCATCGATGTGGCAGGCGATGAAATCGGCACCCTGCCAGTCATCGCTCAGCCGCAGGCAGTTGAAGCCATAGTCTGCCAACTCTGCAGCGACCTTCTGGAAATTGTAGTTTTCCTGCTGGCGCGAGTTGAGATCGGCATATGCAATGCGGGTAAACATCAGGCCAAATCTTTCTCGACGGCCTTTTTGAGCCACTTGGGTTCGCCGGAAAGCTGCGAGAAAAAGACGTTCTCGGGAACGTCATTCCAGAAGGCGACGATTGCGTCTGAAAATCGATTGAGGTCAGCGTCGGTTACTTCGACGTTGGTATAATCCAGCGCTGACAGGAAAAAGCCCGGCAACTCGTCCTTGGCGCCAGCAATCTCAAGGGCTTTCTCCTTCAATTCTTTGAACGAGTTGCCATTGCCGTGTTTGTAAACGTTAACGACAAGATGGCAGATGTTGAGATCGGCGTAGTACAGGCGCTCCCGCACAGGCCATTGGCAGCATTCAAGAAAATCAAAAATGTCGCCTATCACGACCCTCCAAATGGCGGCATTTGTATGCTCGCCAAGCCGGTGGTGGCCCATCTCCCGACCCAGCCAGTCACGCAGCTGTTTTTCCCATTCATGATATATACCCGCGATGATGCTGAGACGGGTCGTCTTCTGTAGATCCACCAGACCCTGATAAAACGACACCGCTTCATCCCATGATTGCTCATAGGCGTCCGCTGGATCGTCACGGTCGGGATCAAAGTATTGCGCTCTGCTAGCAAGCCAGTCCTCGGCATGCTGATCCGCATCAGCCTTCATCGCTTCATCATTGAATTGCGTCAGCAATCGACCCTTCGCCTGAGCGACATAAAATTCATGATTTGCGACGAGGTGGTCGCGAAAAGGCCCCCACATTTGCAGAAAAACGCGATCAGGCTCGCTCATGCCGCCGCCTTTTTGCCGGTCATCTTGGTGTAGAGTTCGAACAGCTTTTCGAGGCGTTCGGTGTCGTTCTTGAAGCGGCGGCCGATGTAGATGCGTTCCAGCACCTCGTCATTGGCGTCATGCGCGGCGCGCAGGTTTTCGGGCATGGCATCGGGATCGTAAAGATCGGCGATGGTGGCGGGGAAATGCGCCTCGCGCGCCAGCAGGATATTCTCGGCGCAGCGGGTGAGATCGGCCTTGTTCTTCTCGGTCAGCGGCGGGACGGGGAAGGTGTTCCAGCCAAGGGTGTTGGAGTAGGAGAAATCCGTTCGCATCCGCACACAGACTGTGCCGATCCAGACCCAGTGCAGGCGCGATGCAATCAGCGCCATGTTCCACAGCGGGGCGTTGTACAGGGCGTAATTCTTATTCGACATGATCGTGCCAGGCGGGAAAAGCCCGCAGGGCAGATAATCACGATTTTCCGAGCTAATTGCGGCGATCGCAATGACGGTTTCGTCCCCAGATTGTCGAATCTCCCCAAACCTGTAGGGCGTGGCGGCAAGATCCTTTGTCGTTGGACGCGGCGATGCGCTTCTTTGCGCTTCTACGCATTCAAATCTTTCATGCAGCCACTCAACGCCGTCGGCTTCCTCAAAATCTTCCTTCTGAACCCAGATGCACCTGCGTTCGAAGCCTCGAATGAATTCTTGCGATCCGACGAACGGGCGAATGAAGCGATGTGGTACTCCGTGATTGGCCATTGCCAATGCCGCCTCATGTGCTTCGAGCAACAGGAAGCCGCCGTCATTAGGCATATTGCCGAAGCTCATCTCGGACAGATTGTTGATCGGACGCGATTGCGCCCCGACAATCACATTCTCGCCGGGAACAAGGTAGGCATTGATGTGCTCAACCTGCTTGACGATGGTGGCTCCGCCATCATCCAGTGAAAACAGTGACCGCTCTCTGCCGATGTGGTTGCTGATGCCCACGATGACGACGGTCACACCCGCATTGTGGCTGGCCAGATTGGCCCATTTGAAACTGGTGTGTGCAAAGGCGATTTCGTGACCTGTGCCGAAGATCAACGACCATAGAGTATCAACTTGTCGTCCTTGGCAAATCGAATTGGTCGAAACCAACGCTGACACTGTGGGAGTGTGCGTGCCGTAGTCCGCAGCCTTCATGAACCAACCAGCGACGTAATCGAGAGATTTCCATGTCTTCGTACGGTGATCGAAAATCCGCTCCAGATCGGCCTTCTGTTCCTTGACCTGCCATTGACTGCCGAGATAGGGCGGGTTCCCACAGATATAGGTTTCGCCCCCTTCATTCTCGAAATCGATTTGCGTCTGATCGAGCGGGGTGTTGAACAGGTCATCGCCGGTCAGCTTTACGGCGCTTCCAGTCGGCGGGCACACCGTCAGCCAATCGAGCCGCAGGGCATTGCCACAGGTGATCCAGTTCTGCGCATCGAGCGGCAGGAATTCGGCCAGCGCCAGTTTCTGCCCGCGATAGAGCACGTCGGACTGAAACTCCGCGATGATGAGCGCGAGCCGGGCAATCTCCGCTGGAAAATCGCGCAGCTCGATCCCGCGAAAATTGGTCAGCGGAATGTCCGATCCCCGATCGGCCTCATCGCGGCGCTGATTGATCTGCGCCTCGATCTTGCGCATTTCCTTGTAAGCGATGACGAGGAAATTGCCCGATCCGCAGGCCGGATCAAACACGCGGATTTTCGCCATCCGCTTGCGCAGGTTGAGCAGCTTGACCTTGTTGTCGCCTGCTTCCTCCAGCTTGGCGCGCAGATCGTCGAGGAACAGCGGGTTCAGCACTTTCAGGATGTTGGGCACGCTTGTGTAATGCATGCCCAGCGCGCCGCGCTCCTCATCATCGGCCACGGCCTGGATCATACTGCCGAAAATGTCGGGGTTGATCTTCGTCCAGTTGAGCCCGCCGATATGGATCAGGTAATTCCGCGCCGACTTGTTGAAGCGCGGCACATCCAGCGATCCGCCAAACAGCCCGCCGTTCACATAGGGGAAGGGCCGCGCCCAGCTCTTGATGCCTTGCGCCTCGTGGCTTTCCTTGCGCGTGTTCATCGCGCGGAACAGCTCTGCGATCACCTCATGGGTGTTGGAACTGTCCCGCTCGCTCATCTTCTCGACCGTCCCGGTGAAGGGATAGCTGGGGTGGAAGATGCTGGTATCCTCCGCATAGAAGCAGAAGATCAGCCGGGCCATGAAATGGTTCATGTCCGCGCGTCGGGCGGCGGTGTCCCATTCGGGATTGTCCTGCAGCAGCTCCAGATAGAGCTTGTTGAACAGGCGGGTGGCGCGAATGTCGAACGAACTTTCGCGCAACTGGGGAATGGTTGTGATGCCGGCCAGTGGCAGGAAGAAGCCGAACTTCTCGGCAAATTCGGGATAGGGGCAGGAGAGGATATCCCCACTGGCCAGATCCTGCGCCTCGAGCATATCGCCATCGGTGGCGAGGATGAACTTGGCCTTGGCCTTCGTGGTGGCGGGGCTGTCGCGAAGGGCGGTGAGGGTTTGCGTGACCTCGCCCGGCGCGGCTGTAGCGATGTGGATGTGGTTACGCTGAAGAACGCCGCCCAGATCGGACTTGTTGGTGTTGCCAGAGCGCAGCCGCTTGATCTCGGTAGGCTTGCGCCCGAACGCCTCCAGAAAGGCGAAGGGGAATTCGGCAGCGTCAAACGGCTGATCCGCCAGTATTTCTATGGCTTCAGCGATTTCCGTGGCGTTCATTGGGCGGAATCATTCGTCATTCAGGGGTTCCGCCAGCTTTTCGGTGCAACGAACTGCCAATGCGGGTGGAAGCGGCCATCCTGAACAAAGAACAGTCCCGACGTTCCGTTCTGATTTTCAATGAGCTTCTGGATAACCAGGAACCCGAAAATCATTGCGAGACCTATGATGGTCCAAGCGGGTATTGGGGTGCATATTGCGGCCACCAGCAGTGCCAGTGTTCCTGCAAACAACACCGACCGGTTCAATGCTAATAAATTGAGATATCCGGCGCGGGTCTGCTCATGAACGGTATAACCGTGCATGACCTTATAGTATTCTGAACTTCTGATTTCGTGCATGACTTGTCCCTTCAACCTCACGTGGCGGCAAAATTCGCAATTATTGCTTCGCCTTCTTCGACAACAGATCGCTTGTCGAACAGATAAAACTGCGCGAACAAAACGGCGGTTTCCAATTTCTCATCGCTCCAATCGATATTTCTTTCTTTGTATGCTCGCTGAAGCATTCGCGTGATCTTAACGGCATTTGCAACGAGAAGGCGTTCCTTCTCGGTCGATGCGCCAGCGTCGTCGCCTCGCAACATCCAGTAAGGATCTACTTCGAATTCCTGGAGCAGGGCGGACAGAACGGATGATGGTATCTCGCGACCGCCTTTCACATAATGTTGGTAGGCACCCCGACTGATGCCAAGGCGCTGTGAAAACGCCTCTTGAGAGAGTTTTTCGCGCTTTCGCACCTGCTCAAGCCGCTCTGCCATGTCATCTAGGACCGCCAAAAATGCACCTCACGAGTCACGCTCAAGCAAACTTCCGCTTGATTGATTGAAATGTGACCAATACGATTAGTTTGTGATCCAAAAAGCGATTCGGAAACAATACCAAACTGATTGGAGTGAATTATGACCTCTCTGCTCGAAAGTCCACGAGAATTGGCCGATCGTGTCGGGGTTTCAGTTGCGTCCATTCGGGAGCTAATTCGTGAACGAAAACTGGATCATATTTTTCTGACCAGTGGTCAGAGAAACCCCAAAATTCCTGCCGGAGCGTGGGAGCGATACATCAACCTCAATATGGTGAGAGCATGTCCAGACCAATCGGAGAACCCAAACTCGAAATCGATCGCAAGAACCCGGATGGGAACTTCTACCTCTATGTCACCGAAGGCGGAAAAAGCAGGGAACTCTCAACTTTCACGCGCGACCGCGAAAAAGCTGAGCTCTTCCGGCACGAATGGTGCATTGGGCGCAGTCGGCCGAAGGTAGCTCCGCCACCAGACGCGGTGCTGATTACCGACGCCCTGAACTATTATATGGTGAAACGGCTTCCGAAAGTTAAGGCGCCAAAGAGGATTCAGGAGGCAGTGAAGGCGATGCTCCCATTTTGGGAGAATCGATACCTGTCAGACATCACTGAAGATACTTGCGACGAATACGTCGAAAAGCGTGACCGCGCTGTCGAGACAGTACGGCGGGAGTTGGGAGTTCTCGGTTCGGCGGTCAAACGCTACAAAAAGGATGGCTATGTTTCCCAACTGGTAAGTGTGTATCGCCCAGAATCGGAGGATGGGCGTATCCGTTGGCTGGAGCCCAAAGAATTCATCCAGCTGGTCAAGGCGGCCCGACGACTGAAGGGCGCATCAGAACACCTTCCCTTGTTTATCGCTATCGGCGCGCTGACCGGTCAGCGCAAAGAAGCAATTCTGTCGCTGACGTGGAACGATGTGGATTTAGAGCGGGGGCACATTGATTGGAATCCGATCGGCAGGCGTCGGACGAAGAAAAAGCGGCCGCGCACTGCCATCCCGAAAAGGCTGGTCAAGTATCTTCAGAGGCGCCGCGCGCAGCACCCCGACGATACGCATGTAATTACCTACCGCGGAGCTGCAGTCGCCGACGTCAAAGGCAGCTTTCATAGAGCGGTGGTTGCATCAGGAATCCCGACGGATGGCTACGATCGAGTGATGCCGCATACGTTGCGCCATACCTGTGCCACCTGGCTCATGCAGAAGGGTGTCGATAAGAACGAAGCCTGCGCATTTTTGGGCATGACGATCCGCACTCTCGAGCGCCATTATGAACACCACCATCCGGACTATCAGAAGGGTGCCCGCGATGCCTTTTGACCCGGATTACTCCCGGATGCAGAATGGAACAAAACACGATACAACTTGATTCGTCAGAACAGGAAAGGATTGTTTTTAATGCCTTTTTCCAACACCCCAATCCTCCGAAGGCAGAGGTCACAGGTTCGAATCCTGTCGGGTGCGCCAGTCAACTGCCTTAGAGCGTTGTTTTTAAACGTTTTCTGAGAGATGGGTAGAAGGCGTTCCTACGATTGACCCCACACAATGTGCGGGCTTTTCCAGCACATTCTGGGGCTTTCCGGGACGCTTCTTGGTCCGTGAAGGCAATTCCCAGCGCGCTAGTTGTCTCCGTTTTGCGCCCGAATCTGGAGCGTGCAGGATATGCTCTTCCCGCTCGAATTCGCACGTTTCCTGCAATCTTCAATCTTGTCCCGGTTATCTCGTTGCATGTCAGCCGCCGCAACAAGGACGTGCCATGCTTGAGGATCGGCACTCTGCATCATCCTGCTGCCCGCGTTCCACCGCGACGACTCTCCCAAGACTCTTTCCGCCATCCATTCTGGCCATTGCCAGCTTTCGGGCACGGCGCGTGCAATGGTGCCGGGCAGGATTGACCAAAGCAGAATACCGGCAGCCAGCCCTACGCCTGCAAAGCGCCAGGTTTGGCGCTTCTGCTCGTCCTCGGTGCGGACACGCCCAACAATTGCGGCGAGCCGACCGGTTGTAAGGTCCAGGTCTTTGCGGCCCTGCCGAAACAGGTCGCTGGCGTCGCGCTGCATGTCGAGCGACGCGCGCTTGATCTGAACAGCAATGTCTTCCGGGGTCAGCCCGATGGCCGGTTTGCTTCCGATCGTGCTCAACGTCTTCGAGACTTGCGCCAACTGATCGGCCATCTGGCCGAGCGTTGCCGTGTAATCCGGGATAACAATGTCGGCTCGCTCCCTGGCCATGTTCTGCACCGTATGGCGCACCATCGCCATCTCGCCTTCGAGACGGGCGAAGGCCTCCGTTGCCGGATCGGACTCTTGCGCCGCTTCGAATTCGGGCTTCGTCTGCGGTGCAGGTGGTTCCTCAGATTCGAGGTCCAGTTGCACTTCTTCGATGTGGTCGTCTTCCATGTCGTTTCTCCTAAATGCCCATGTCGAAAGCGCGGGTGCGCTCGCGGGCGAGGCTCGCGGTCAGTTCATTGGCGATGCTGCGCTCGGGCTTCGAATCGATGCCCAGTTCGCGCGCCTTGCCGCGCAAAAGGCTTTCGACCTGCGGATCGCGTTCAAGCCCCTTCGCCAGCTCGGTCAGCTTCGCCGACACCTTGGCAACACCGACACGGTCACCTTGCTGCTCAAGCTGCTTGCGTGCCGCGCTCAGTCCCTGCCAATCGCTGACAAAGCGTTCGGTTCGCAGCGCCGGATCGGTTCGCACGACGGCTTCGTGCTGCATGGCGCGCATGGCTTCCTGGCTGCGCCCGCCAGCGGCCTCTGCAATCAGCTCAGGACGTCGCTCCAGCGCCTTGGCAAGGTCGGTGGCGGCAAGCGGCCGGATCGCTTCGAGCGCCTTTCCAGCCTTCTCCAGCGCGTCCTTTTGGTGCGGAAGCACGGGCAAGCTCCGGGCCTGCATCGTTCCAATATCGCCAAGCGCACGGGCGTAGCTTTCGACCGCGCGGCGCTGGTCGTTCTGGGTGTTTGCCTGCGGCGGAAGCGGCTCAAGCTTGCGGGCCTGCGGACGGAAGTTTCCGAAGATGGATTTGGCGCGTTCAGGCACCTGTCGAACCATCTCCAAGACCCGCTCGCGGAAGCTGATCCCTCGCAATTCGGCGAAGGCCTGCTCGGGCTTGTAGTCGCCCGCCATATCCTTCCCGCGCTCGCGGCTCAGCGTGCGAACCAGTTTCGACTGATCGGCAAAGTCATCGCGGCCATAGTGTAGCGCCAGCCCTTCGCGATGGCGCGACATGGCGACATAGGCGGAATGGCTGTCCATGCCGGGTGTGGCGAGCACATGGGTGCGGTCCACGGTCATGCCCTGTGCCTTGTGGATTGTGGCGGCATAGCCATGATCGATGTGAGCATAGTCCTTGGTATCGAACGCAACTTCACGGCCATCATCGGTGCGCACAGCCATGCTCTGCGCGCTGGCCATTTTGACCGTGCCAAGTGTCCCGTTCTTGACCCCGAGCCCACGCTCGTTGCGCAGGAAGATGATGCGGTCGCCGCTGACAAACTGCCGCTCGCCACGCGCCGCCTTGATCGTGGCATCGGCACCCAGTGCGCCAGCCTCACGCATCTTCCCACGCGCCATCTGGTTCAGCTCGCGCACTTCGTCATTGGTGTGCGTAAGGATGATCCTGCTGTCGTTGGGGCTGGCTTGCCTTTCGCGATTCCAGCGCTCGATCAGTTCTGTCCGCGCGACCTCCCGCGTGTCGGCGGCATGGACCATGCCGCGCTCTTCGTAGCTGCGGATCGCTTCGCCGGTGCGGCCTGTGGCGAGATGCCGGGTCGCATCCTGCTGCCATGCAGATAGTTGACGGCGGACCTCGCTGATTTCGACGCCGCCGTGGCGCTCGTGGATTGCGCGGAAGGCTGCGCCCGCTTCGATGGCCTGAAGCTGCTGCTGGTCGCCAACCAGGACAACTTTCGCTCCGGCCCTGGCGGCATGGGACAGCACGCGCTCCATCTGGCGCGTGCCGACCATGCCCGCTTCATCGATGACGAGCACGTCGCGGGAAATGAGCTGCTCGCGTTTCTTGCTCCACTGATGCTCAAGGCTGGCGATGGTGCGCGAAGCAATGCCGGAACCTTTTTCCAAGCCCTCGGCAGCAATGCCGGAAAGCGCTGCGCCGCGTACGGTGAAGCCAGCGCCTTCCCATGCTTCGCGCGCTACGCCTAGCATCGCGCTTTTCCCGGTTCCCGCGTAGCCGACGACAACCGCAAGGCCGCCTTTCTTGGTGACCTGCGCGAAGGCGGATTTCTGCTCGCCGGATAGCACCAGGCCGCGCTTTGCAGCACTGGCGAACGCCGCGTTTCGTTGGACATCATCGACGCGGTGCTTGGCCTGCGTTGCCATCGCGTCGGCGGCGCGGTGCAGGCGCTGTTCGGTCTCGATCATCGCCCGCGAAGTGAACCGATCCTGCCCGCGTCCGTCCTTGCCCAACGCAATCAGGTCTGGCGATGCCCGTACCGCGTTGTAGGCGGCGTCGAACTGCTCCTTGCCGTCGCTGTGCCGGTGGACGAAGGCTGCAAGATCGCGCTTGGTGAAGGTGGCTTGGCTGTGCGTGATGGCATCCAGCGCCAGAGCGGGATTGGCGATGATCCGTTCGCCATTGCGCTGGGCGATGGTGCGATGTTCCTCGATTCGCTCGGCTTCCAGCCCGCGTCCGCTAATGCGCGAAGCGGCGGGACCGATCTTGTCCTGCGGTTCGAGCGCAATGCCCTGCGCTTCTAGGCTGCGATGGTCGATCCGCGCATCGATATCGCGCTCCGCCAGCGCGCGGTTCACATGATCGGCCCAGCGCTCGCGCCATTGTTCGATCAGCGCGGTCTTGTTCCAGTCGCGGACCTTTGCGCCAAAGCCGTCCTTTGTGACCTCGCGCCCAATTTCCCGCATCGTCAGCATGACATGCGCGTGGGGCTTGGCCTTGCCACCTTCGCCGATATCCCAATGGACATTGAGGTCGGCGATCATGCCCTTTTCGACGAACTCGGCTTTCACGAACTCGCGCGCCAGCGTGACGTTGTCCTTCTTTGACAATTCGCGCGGCAGGGCGAACTCGACCTCGCGGGCGAGCTGCGCATCCTTGCGCTTCTCGGCGGCCTCGACCGCATTCCACAAGGTTGCCCGGTCGGCGAAGGCCTCGGGCGCGCCTTTGGGCAGCATCACTTCGGAGTGAAGAACGCCTGCCTTGTTGGTGAAATCATGGGTTCTGTCGATGCGCTCGTCGTGCAGCCGTTCGCCCGCACGATAGGCTGCCGCTGCAACGGCACTGCGTCCGCTCGACCTTCCGATGACCTTTGCGCTGAAGTGAAAGATTGCCATGTCGGCAATCCAGTTACACCGCAAACGCAACGTCGGCACGACGTATAAGCGCGCCCTCTCATGATAAAATCCTGATCGGGACTAGGCGGTATCACACTGTCCCGGCGACCTTACTGCATTGGGAAAGCTCACCGATTATCATGGCTCCATCACACCAACGATGGAGACAGCAGATGCGCAAACCCCGCGATTTTGATTCGGAACTGAAGGCTCTTGCCGACAAGGCGAAGCAGTTGAAGGAACGCCGCGTGCGCGACCTCGGCGCGCTGGTCACCGCAACCGGAGCCGACTCGCTCGATGCCGATGTGCTGGCAGGTGCGCTGCTCGACGCTGCTGCCAACACTGACAAGGCCACCGGGGAGGGCTGGCGCAAGCGTGGCGCGGCCTTCTTTCAGGGAAGGTCACGCGACACTTCGAGCGGACCTGGCCAGCAGCCGGAAGGCACTCTGCCGCTCGATGGCGGCGCGGCATCGGCTTGAGGCAGCAAAGGCACGAACCGACATGCGCGAATGGCAGGTCAAAAGACGCGAACGGACCCGGCAACTGATTGAGCTGGGCGGCCTCGTCGCCAAGGCCGATCTCGTCGAACTGACCGACGATGATCGTGCCGCGCTCTACGGCGCTTTCCTCACCGTCGCTGCCAAGCTGCGCGGGCCTGACGGCGCGCAGGCGCTCGTGATGTTCCGGCGCAAGGGCAAGCGGGCATTCGAAGCTGAAAACCCGTAAACTCGGTGGTTGAGCTATTGCTGCGACACCGTCCGATTGAACGCTGGTTCGTGTCCCGCGAGGATCAATTCGGCGAGCGAGTCCAGCTCCCGTTTTGCGCTCTCCCAAGCGGGCATCTGCTTGGTGAGCAAGTCGAAGAAGCGCTTGCTGTGGTTGTGTTCGACCAGATGACAGAGTTCGTGGAGAATGACGTATTCAATGCAATGACGTGGTGCCCGTATGAGTGCGGGGTTTAAGTAAATCACCCCGTCCGGGGAACAGCTGCCCCATTGCGTCCTCATGCGCATAAGTTTCAGCGGCGGGCGTGCTTCGACCCAATTCAACCGGCCTGAGATTTCCAAGAATTTGTCGCTTAGGTATTCGTCCGCGCGCGCATCATACCATGCATTCAATCTGCGTCTGATGGCTGCTCGATCAGCCACTGGGAGGGTTACAACGAGCTTGCCTCGCAAAAGTTTAACTTCAGAAGGCTGCGCGGTGCTCTCATTGACGATAAGCTTATGCCGCCGTCCCAGATAGAAGTGCGTCTCGCCGCTCACATATTCGCGCGGTAGCGCCATTTGCCGCGCGGCGATTGCTGCGTTCCGATGCTGGAATATCCATCTTGCGCGTCGCTGGGCGGCCGCCCTGATCTGACCCGTTTCCTTATCGCCGGGAGCTTCAATTTCGACATCACCGTTGGGGTAAACGTGGATGCGGATGCGGCCCGTGACAGCAGCGGTTTGTCGAACGAGGCACGAAACCTCTTGATCGCCGTATCGGACAATCATGGCTTTACACCACTTCCACGAGCAAGGCCGATGCGGGTTACCTCGACAACCTTCTCGGTAATAACCTTTGCCTTGTCCAAGCCGGTCAGGCCGAACAGGCGCGGCAACAATGCTTTTCGGATAGCCGCTTCAATGTTTGCCGGGTTTAACGAGTTTTCTGCAATGGCACTCTCGACGGACTTCTCCATGTCCAACGCTGCCTGGATGAATTCTTCTTGCTCATCCCCCTTTGCGAGCTCGTCCCCTATCTCCAAGCGGATAATCCCGAAGTAGGCGCTCGCATGGCGGTGACCTGCGAGGCGTTTGGGCAGGTCGTCGATGGACTTGGAGGCGAGCTTTTCCTCCAAATCTTTGAACAGGATGTATTGTTTGTAAGGGTGGTCGAAAAGCGCAGATGCTTCCGCAATGGCCCGCTTGAGCAGATCGGAAAAGAACAGCTGCGCATAGGGATCGTCGGCCAGTTCCTGCTCGATCGTCTTGCGGACTCTGGATCGAATGATGTCAGTTTCGTTGCGTGTTTTCTCAGGAGACCAGGTTTCGGCGGCCTGCTGATTTCCAAGCTCGTTGACGATCAGAACGCCGTCCACGTTCTCCACGTCCTCGCCCACGACATAGCGATCGACCAGTCTCCTGATCTGATCCTCGTAGGCGCCGTAGTCGACGGTTTCCTGTGCATCCTGCTTCACGATCTTGCGCAGGTTAGTGAAAAACTTGAGGTCTCGCTTGTATTCCGCAATCTGTCCTTCAGTGATTGATGTGTCTTCGAAGAACGAACGCGATCCCAGAGCAATCTTCAGGCACATGCCGTAGGCTGTCAGAGCCTCGTAGAAATCTTCCCTGAGCTTCTGGTTCAGGTCGATAGGTGTTCCGTCCTCGCTCTCGCGGGACTGCGGAACCAGCAGCTGCCTGTACTGCTCGATATCGGCCTTGTTCTTGACCGGCTTGAAGATTGCCCAGAGGTCGGCGTGGAGGCTGGGCAATCGCTTATACTCGGTGCTGACATCGGCATAGAGTTCGTCAATGTCGTCGAGATCGAAGCCGCCCTGCGTCCGTTCGGCCAGGTCCTGATATTCCGTGAGCGCGGTATCCAGCGCCTTCAAAATGCCCCGATAGTCGATGAGCAATCCGTACTTCTTCTGCTCATGCAGCCGGTTCACGCGAGCAATTGCCTGAATCAGATTGTGCTGTTCGAGCTTCTTGTCGATGTAGAGGACAGCGTTTCGCGGCTCATCAAATCCGGTGAGGAGCTTGTCGACCACGATCAGAATGTCAGGTCGACCCTCAGTCGAGAAATCCTCGATCACCTGGCGCTCGTAATCCTCGGCGTCGCCTTTGACGTTCTCCTTCCACCATTGCAGCACCTCTGGCAGCTCCGCCTCATCCACTTCCGAATGCCCTTCGCGGGTATCTGGGGGCGAAATGACGATCGCGCTGCTGACCAGTCCGGTTGCATCCAGCGCCTTCTTGTAGCGGATGGCTGAGCGCTTGGAATCGGTCGCCAGTTGACCCTTCAGGCCAAGATCGAGATCTTTGAAGTTCTCCTTGAAGTGGGTCGCGATATCGAGAGCGATCAGGTTGATCCGGTCGCCAGAGCCATAGACCGCGCCCTTGGTCCCGAACTTCTTCTTGAGATCGCCCCTTTGCTCATCGGACAGGCCAGCGGTGACCTTCTCGAACCAGTTATCGATTGCGCGCTCGTTCACGTCGAGGATCGGCTTGCGTTCCTCGTAGAGCAACGGCGTCACCGTGCCGTCCGACACTGCGTCCTTCATCGTGTAGGCGTGAACGATCCGACCAAACTTGTTGGCCGTCTTGTCGTCCTTCAGCAACGGCGTGCCGGTGAACGCGACATAGGCGGCGTTTGGCAGCGCCTTGCGCATCCGCTCGTGGTTCTCGCCGCCTTGGCTGCGGTGGCCTTCATCGACCAGCACGATCATGTCCGCGCTATCGTTGCGGCATTCGGCGTGGCGCGCTGCGCTGCCGAACTTGTTGATGATCGTGAAAATGATCCTCTCGGTGCCCTTGCCGATGCGCTTGGCCAAATCGCGTCCCGATTGCGCCTTGGCTTTGCCCGCATCTTTTGAACCGATATCCGAGCCGAAAGCGCCGCCGGTCAAGAAGTTGCCTGCCAGCTGCTTTTCCAGATCGCGCCGGTCGGTCACCACGACCAGGCGGCAGGCCTTCAGCTTCTCATGCAGCAGCAGCGCCTTGCACAGCATCACCATAGTGAAGCTCTTGCCCGAACCGGTCGTGTGCCAGATTACCCCGCCCTCGCGCGCGCCATCGGGCTTGATCCGGCTGATCTGGTCGAGCAGCGCGCGGATGCCGAAGAATTGCTGATGGCGGGCGACGATCTTGTCCACCTTGCGGTCGAACAGGACGTATGAGCGCACGAATTCCAGCAGGCGTTCAGGAGTGCAGAGGCCGATCAGCAGGCGGTCCTGCGCGGTCACCGCTTGCTCGTCGTTCCACAGGTGCTGGAAGTGATCGCGCACTTCGCGCATGTGGTTCTTTAGGATCGCCGCGCGCGGATCGGTTTCCTTCGCCGCGTTCTTGAGCTGGCGAAAGTGATCCTCGGAGAACTCCTCCTCGCGCCATTGCGCCCAGAACTTGCGCGGGGTCTTGGTGGTGCCATAGCGGCCATCGGTCATACCGATCGACAGCAGCAGGTGGGCATAGGCGAACAGGTGCGGGATTTCCTCCTGCCCCTGGTTGCGGATCGTTTGGCTGATGCCTTCGTCCACCATCGACTTGTTGGGATTGCCGCTGTCTGGCCGCTTGGCCTCGATCACCAGCAGCGGGATGCCATTGACGAATCCGACGATGTCTGGCCGCCGCGTATGGGTGCCCGGCACGGCAAGCACTTCCATCTCTTCGCTGGCAACAAACCTGTTCGCCAGCGGCTGCGCCCAGTCGATGATCGGCACGGTGACGCTGTGCTTCTTACCATCGACAAATTCGGTGACTGTGATGCCCAGCGTGATGGCGTTGTAGAGCTTCTCGTTGGCGGTGATCAGGCCTTCGTTGAGCGCGGGGGAAGTCAGCTCGCGGACAATCTGGTCGATCGCATTAGTCGATAGCGGATAGGTTCGCCCTTTGTAGTCGAACGTCCGCCGCCGCAGTTGCTCGACCAGCACATCGCGCAGGACGACGCCCTGATTGCCACCGCGCGCGGCAAGGCAGGCCTCGGGCGAGAGATAATCCCAGCCCAGCGAAACCAGCGTTGCGAGGGCCGGGATATGGGAGCTGTAAAGCTCAGCGGTGTTGGGGGTCATCACGCGGCCAGCTCATAGGGCCAGCCAAAATACGTGGACAGGCTTCCATCATCGGAGACCTTCACGACCATGCGGTACCGAGTTCCTACAGCACTGTCCTTGATGGCCTTCGGGCACCTGTTGATCGGCACAACCGTGTCCAGTCCCTGACCAGGCACTGCCCGCACCACATGACCATTTGCCCCATCCTGCACTTCGACAAGGAATTGCTGATGCTTCGAATGCCCTCCCTTCATTGGGCTTTCGTCAGGAATGAAAGCCAATGCGCAAGGCACGCGCATTACGTCCAGGCGCTGCATGTTCCGCATAAGGCTGATTTTTGAGAAGAGCGGGAGATTGTCGGAAAGACCCGCAGCATCTTTGTGAGAAATGATCCCAAACACCACCCTGAAATCGAAATGCTCGAAGGGCGCGAGGTAGGTTGCTTGATCGTTCCCTCCCAGCCGGTCGATTACCAGCTGCTGCATCTTTGCGCGCGACGTTTCCTCCAGTTCGATCAACTCAATCGAATTCACACCTTGATTGAATAGGTGACTGAGATGGGAAGAGCGCGTGGAAATCTTGATGTGGTAGAGCGATGCCCGGTGCCCGCACCTGGCGTCGCCATCGGCCTGTACGCTGTAGAGATCGCAAGGCTCGATATTGGTGCTTCCCGCCGGACTAATGTCTGTCTGGTCAAGGCAGATGAAACGACCCTGCCAGCCCGGAATGGCGGCGTTGTAGTTGCCTTCGCTGTAAACGGCTTTGCCGTCCTTCACACCGTCGTGATTATACGGGCACAGGTCGGTCGCTTCGCATTTGGCATCTAGGTATGTCTTGAGCCTCGCCACGAAGCTCTTCTCGGCTTTGTACCAATCTCCTTCGTTAAGGTGGTACAGCACGGCCTCGCCCTGCGGCTCGGCGTCAAAGATGAGACTTCGGAAGACGCCATATGTGCGACCCGGCGCTCCCTCGACATCGGTCAGGATCATTCGGTAGGACTTGAGCTGGTCGATGGTCAGGGTGTTCAGATCGAAGCCTTCACCCAGATAATCGTAAAAGGCCTCCATCGAAATATCTGGATAAACCTCGCTGGCTCCGCCCGGACCTTGGAACATGCAGCAGGTGTTGTCTCGGTAGTCGACGATATCAGGAATCGTCAGCGTGGTGCTGCCATCCTGGGACTTCACGGATTCCAGAACGAGCTGATTGAGGCGGTTCACTTCTGCAGGATCGCGAACCGGCACGATGTTTTGGATGTTGGGGAACGTCTCTTTGTAATCCTCGCTGTCGTAGAGGGCGAGAAGGCGTTCACAGCGCTCGGCAAGCTCACCCGGATCAATTTTCATGCTGATCTTGAGGCTTGCGGAGCCGGTCGCGTTGCTGAACAGCTCTTTGTATTCGGCCTTCACCTTGCCGGTCAGGCTCTTGATGATCTCGCTGTTCCCGTCGAAATCAAGATAAGTCAGCTCGGTTGAAACCGGAACCTGCGTCCGCCTGCGGCGGGCAGGGCCGGGTTCGATCATATCTGCGCTCTTCAGTTCCTTAGGATCGACACTGTTCAACGTGACGATCAGGCCAAAGTCGTATTCGTATGCCTCGTCCTTCATGTGATGCAGCACATGGCCGAATGTCAGGGCAAAGCATCGGTCACCAACGGGCAGAAAGAGGATGGCGCCCTTGAACTGCTGCCAAAGCTCTTCCTGAATCCCGAAATAGCTGCGCCACCACGGGCGCTTGCTTTCGGCATCGAGAATGAACAGCGTTCCGTCATCGGGCAGTGAAGTTGCGCCTGCCGCCGGCTGAAGCTCGTGATCGTCTTCCAGTGCGTTGGTCGCGTCAAACCCGGCTTTCAGCAGGTAGATCGAAAAGGGGCGAGATTTGCTCATGAGGCTTGTCTCCGCAGTTCGACGACCGCCAGGAATAGGCTGAACAGTTGTTCGGCCAGCCGCTCGGCCTTTTGCCAGGACATGCGCTGCGCGGTGGTATCGAAAGAATTGTCCCATTGCGTTGGCGGCGGGACGGATGTGAGTTCGCGGTAGAGTCTGTCCAGCGATGCTGCGAGGTCGGCTGGCAACTTGTGCTGCTTGGGGCTGCGGATCGGCAGGATGTATTGCTTGCCCGCCCGCGCTAGGCGTTCCGGCCTTGAGCCCTTGCCGGTTGCCATGATGTCCACCGCGCCGAGCAGCTTTTCATAGGCATAGCCGTAGGGTGCGATTGCCATCACGCCACCTCGCTTTCAGGAAGTTTGACCCGCCGTTTGCCGGTGAGCAGTTGCTGCATCAGCGCGGCCTTTTCCTGACGGAGGGCGGTGAGCTGGCCTTCGTAGGCGACTTCGGTGGCCGCGATTGAATTGACTGCCTCGCTGATCGCTTGCTGTTCCTCCAGTGGAGGCAACAAAAGCGTGATCTTGGCGAATTCCTTCCAGCGCAGGCTTCCGCGCCGGTCGACAGAAGCATTGGTCGCAGCTGCGAACATCTGGCGATAGCGATCTGTCTTCAGCAGCTTGTAGAGAAAGCCGTCATCCACGGTCTTGTCGGCGGCGAAGACGTAATAGATGGGGCTGACGATCCCAGCGTCGAACAGGTCCTGATAGCCGATCGAACCTTCCTCGATATGGTTCGAGGGGAAGCCGAATGTGCCGCGCCGCATGACTTTGTAGTTCGACGTGTCGTCGCTGTAGACCTTCTTCTTGAAGTAGGTCAGGGACTCGACCATTCCGTCATACTTGGAGCAGGACAGAACGGGGTAATCGGACTCGTCCCCGGCGCGTTCCGACACTTCCTTCGCGACATCGCCAATGTGCAGCTTGCGCCACTCCCCCGAAAAGCCGGGGAGGCGTTTTTTGGGTGGGGTGGTGCCTTGCGGTAGCAGCTGCTGCATCAGCGCCTGCTTCTGCGCGCGGGCGTTGGCGATCAGCGCCTCGACCGTCTCGATCGCGCGGTCCCAAGCCTCTAGTCTCGCGGCGATGCGCCGTTGTTCTTCGATCGGGGGCAGGATGACCGGGAATGCTTTGAGAAGATTTGTATCGAGCCTTCCAGTTCCGTGGTTGGCTGTGTTGACCAGCGTCATCAATGGACGCTTCAATGACACGAGCAAATAGGCGAGAAACTTGGGGTCAACATGGCCCTTGGCGATGAGAGCTTTGATGTCTTGATTGAATGCAACTGGCTTGGCCACGTAGCCAATTGGCACATCTTTGAGCAGCGTCATCCCGCGCACCAAAATAAGCACGGCACCAACCGGAGCGGTGTTCGCCTCGCCCTTGCCTGCATCCGTTAGGCCGAGTTCGGCACTATCGATAACGTGCTTCTTTAGGTCTTTAGCAGAAACCCATGGGAAGGTTCCTCCCCAGAAGTCATCGTTCTGTTTCGATGGCGTTCCACCTGATGTGAAATCAGCCAAAGCTCCTAATTCGGTGGGAGTCCATCCCTCAGGAATCATTTCGCACCGCCCTTGCCCTTGGCGGGCTTGTCAGCGGCGAGCTTCTTCACCTTGGCAGTGGCCTCGATGAAATGCTGCTCGACCGCGCTCGGCGCATTGATCGCGCGGCTGTGCCAGCGGTCGTATTCGGCATCGATATGGCACTGCGCGTGCTTGGCGGACACCCGGCCCGCGCCATCGAGCAACGGGTGATCTCCAAGCTTCAGGAAATCATCCAGCTTGGCGATCCAGTCGGCCATGTGCATCGGCTTGCGGTTCTTTGCCATCGCCTCGGCAAATTCCAGGAAGGCGACGGTGATGCGGTTCAGCGTCTCCATCTCCTCATCCTGCAGATAGTTCTTGGCGATCTGCGCGTCCTGTTTGGTGGGCAGGCGCCCCCGCTTCTCGCCGGGCCAGCTGGTCAGCCCCATCATCGGCTTGGCGGCGTCCGCGCGGGCCAGCTTGGTTTCCGCTGCCGTCTGGCCATGGGCGGCATGGTGCATCTTGTTCTGCACCGTCTGGAAGAACTGCTGGCTCGTTTCCGCCTTCGGATCATAGTCCACGGCGGTGGCGTAGATATCGAGCACCTTCTTGTAGAACAGCTTTTCCGACGCACGAATGTCGCGGATGCGGGCGAGCAGCTCTTCGAAATAGTCGCTGTCCGGCTCTTTCAGGCGCTCGTCATCCATGACGAAGCCCTTGACCAGATATTCGCTCAGTGCCTCCGATGCCCAGCGCCGGAACTGCATCCCCCGCAGCGACCGCACGCGAAAGCCGACCGCGAGGATCATTTGCAGGTTGTAGTGCGCAATCTGGCGGGAAACCTCGCGTTTGCCCTCGGTTCGAACTTGTAAGTAATCGTTACAGGTTGCGTCCTGATCCAGCTCGCCATCCTCGTAGATTGCCCGGATGTGCTGGGTGATCGCCTGCGGTGTAACCTGGAACAGTTCGGCCATATCGGCTTGGCTCAGCCATACGCTGCCGTCACTCGCCTGAAGGCGAATGACGGTGACGCCGTCCTCCGTCTGGTACTGGATGATCTCGCCCGCCATCAGTAGCCAAGCTCCTTGAGGTAGCCGTCCATCTTCTCTTCCAGCGCGGCGAGTTCGGCCTTGAGCTTCAACCGCTCAGCGCGGACGGCGACCAGGTCGATCTCTTCCTCTTCCTCAAAGGTATCGACGTAGCGCGGGATGTTGAGGTTGTGGTCGTTCTCGGCCAATTCCTCGGGCGTGGCGAGATAGGCGTATTTGTCGACCGTCTCACGCTTACGGTAGGTTTCGACGATCTTCGCGATGTGGCCTTCTTCGAGCTGGTTCTGGTTCTTGCCCGATTTGAATTCGCGGCTGGCGTCGATGAACAACACCTTGTCGTCAGCCTTGGTCTTGCGAAAGATCAGAATGCAGGCCGGAATGCCGGTGCCATAGAACAGCTTTTCCGGCAGGCCGATCACCGCTTCGAGGAGGTTCTCCTCGATCAGCTTCTGCCTGATCTTGCCCTCGCTCGATCCCCGGAACAGCACGCCATGCGGCGCGACCACTGCCATGCGCCCGGTCTTGGGCTTCATCGTCTCGATCATGTGGAGGATGAAAGCGTAGTCGCCCTTGGTCTTGGGCGGCACGCCGCGCCGAAAACGACCGAACCGGTCATTCTCCGCCGTGTCGACGCCCCACTTGTCGAGACTGAACGGCGGATTGGCGACGACCACATCGAAGTGCTTCAGCCGGTCCTCGGCGTCCAGCAACTTGGGGTTGCGGATGGTGTCGCCCCACTCGATGCGATGGTTGTCCTCGCCGTGGAGGAACATGTTCATCTTGGCGAGCGCCCAGGTGCTACCGATCGATTCCTGGCCATAGAGGGCGTATTTCTTCGATCCGGCGAATTTGGCCTGCACGCGGCGACCGCACTTCATCAACAACGAGCCGGAACCGCAGGTGGGGTCGCAAGCTTCCTCGCCCTCGGCCATGTCCATGATTTCGGCCATCAGTTCGGACACTTCGGGCGGGGTGTAGAATTCGCCTGCCTTGCGGCCCGCGTCGGCGGCAAAGTTCTTGATCAGAAATTCGTAGGCGTTGCCGATCACGTCCAGATTGCCAATGCGTGAGGGGCGCATGTTCAGCTCGGGCCGCGAAAAATCCTCCAGCAGATGGCGCAGGATGTCGTTCTTCTGCTTCTCCTCACCCAGCTTGTTGGAGTTGAAGCTGATATCCTGGAACACGTCGCGCAGCTTGCCGACATTAGCCTCTTCGATAGCGTGCAGCGCTTTATCGATCCGCTCACCGTTCCCCGGCTCGTGCCGTGCCTTGTAGAGCGTGGTGAAGTTAGCGGATTCCGGCAGGACGAAGCGCTCGTTCGTCATCAGCTCTGCGATCAGCTCGGGCGTATCGCCATACTGCTTCTTGTATTCGTCGTAGTGGTCCTGCCACACGTCGGACAGGTACTTCAGGAACAGCATGGTGAGGACGTAGTCCTTGTAAACATCGGCAGAGACCGTCCCGCGAAAAGTGTCGCAGGCGGCCCAAACGGCCTTGTTCACTTCGTCCTGTTTGATCTGGTCGTTCATGATGCTCTCTGTTCCGGGCGCTGAAAGGCGGGTGCAAGCAGCTGTTGGGCAATGGCCGTCATTTCGGCGGCTCTGTTGTCGATAAGTTGGGTCAGGATCGCGCGTTCGCCGCGCATTGCCGCATCCAAATCGGCGATATGCTGCTGCTGTGCGAGCGGCGGAATCGCGATCGGAAGATTCTCCACCACCTCGCGCTTAAGGTTCAGGATGTAGGAGCCGGTCGCGCCCGCCGCGAAGTAGTCCTGCGCAGGCTTCTGCATCATCTGCCAAGCCAGGAATTGGGGGAGGATCGCGTCGGTCCTGACGCGGATGACGAAGAAATGCGGCGAGCAAACGATCTGCTCGTCGCGTTCCTCGATGCAATAGGGGAAGTTGCGCCCACCGCGTGTGGAGAGGATGATGTCACCAGGCCGCAAAAATGCCTTCGCAGATGCCCGTGGCAGCTCGATACGCGCAAGGCCTTCCCAATCGATCCCGGTTTCGGGATCAGCGTTGCGCATTTGAATCACGGCAACGTCGCCTTCGGGGAGGGCGTCGATCTTGCCACGGAAGGGATAACCCGCCGAAATCGCCGCTAGGTCAGCAAGCAAACCCGAATCATATGCGTCAAACCGCTTCATGCGAGCCGTTTGCTCCAAAATGGCGGTTCTGTCAATTCTTGGTGCATCAATCCAATTGATGCTGCATCTGTGGCCCTGGTTTACAGATTCGGCAGAACACTAAGCGAGGCTATGCGTTTTGGCCCTTTCGCAAACCAGCCGCACCCTAACTCCTGAATGGAAGCGCGAATCATATAGGTCTGACCTCACGCATTTCTCAGCAACGATACCGCTGCCAACCATCGAGCATAGCCAGCGGATGGACTTACGGGACGTGGTGAGAAAATTCTTGCGCTTGATCGGCTCGCCCGATCTCAAGTCCGTAGATGTCCCGAAAGATGCATAGTTGTCCTGCTTCTCAAACCTCCGCCGGATTCGGGTGCGAGTGAGCATCGTATTGCCAATCCAGCACCCTTGAGTCGTCTCAGAAAGTTCTCATTATGTTCCGGTGAGGGGCCGCCAGTATCAATGTGAGAATGCCCCATGTCGAATACCGAACGCATTATCCGCCTCAAGACCGTGCTCGACCGCACTGGCCTTTCCCGCTCCACCATTTATCGCAAGATCGCAGAGGGCACGTTTCCGTCGCAGGTTAAGATCAGCATCCACGGCGCGGGCTGGCACGAGTCTGCCATCAATCGCTGGATCGCCGATCCCGCTCGCTATCGTGAAGAGGAACCGGCGGAATGAGCGGGCATCAACACATCGAACCGATCTGCGTCAGGATCGACGACGCTGCCCGTATGATCGGTGTCGGGCGCACGAAACTGTACGAGCTGATCTCCAGCGGTGAACTTGAAGCGGTGAAGATCGGCAAGCTAACGCGAGTTACGACCGCGAGCCTGAATGAGCTTGTCAAGCGTAGGAGTGCGACTGACTTGGGTTGTCGCTGAGTGTTGCTCAAACGTTTGCTATTTTGCGACCGATCAGCAGACCTTTCGTCCCGCCGCCTTCGAAAGTGAACGTAAAATCAGGCCAGTCGCGCCGCCAGCGCTTCGCGACATAACGCTCGCCGGGTCGCGCAGCGTCGTCGAGCATGACAATACCGTCAGGCGCAATGCGATCGAACAGACGATCGGCCATGCCGCGCACGAAGGGATGCACAGCCCATGGCGGACCGTCGATCAGCAAAAGGTCGATGGTCTGCGGCAATTGCGGAAGCGAGTACCAAACTCCAGGCCAATTTGGGTCACGCTGGGTTAGCGGCGCGTGTCCGAAATGCGCGGCTAGTTTGTGCTCAGCCAGCCAGGTCTGCATCTCGGCGACAAAGGGCAGGTGCTGATCGTAGCTGTGCAAGGCTCCGCCGCCGTGCATCGCCAGCGCCTTGGCAATCACTAGCGAGGTCGCGCCGGAGCCAAGCTCGACTACATTGGTGGGCCGCTTCTTCTCGATCATATCGACGACGCGGCGGAGCAGATAGGTGTCAGCTTTCCAGCTGCCGAGATGTGGGAGCGCGTCGGGTGCTAGTCCGACGCGTTCAAGCAGAGCCTGCTTTTCAGCCTGGGTGCCGCCGTAGAGGCTCTTCAAGAGCCAAGGCCACTGAATCGCTCCGAAGGCGATCTGGAACAGACGCTCGCCAGTAGTGCAGCGCGCTGCGCCATCGGCCTCGGCTGGTTTGGCTAGCAGGCCGGTCAGCGATTTGGTTGTCATACATCTCAATTCTTTTTGTCGAATCGGCTTGCGCCGACATCTCGCGGCGCAATAGCCCAAACTGCGCTTCACTTAACATGAATAACTGATTCGGAGATATGGGCGGCTGCCGCTCCTTGCCGGATTTGGCCGGCCATTTTCTTATGCATGATCGAGAAACTCCGCCCATGTTGTCATCAACTTGCGCCGCTTGTCGAAGAAGTCGGTGCGGCGATAGGCCGCTTCGACCTGGTTGCTCAACTTATGCGCCAAGGCCTTGTCCGCCACCTCCTTCGGAAAGTCGGTCTTCTCCGCCGCCCAATCGGTGAAGGCGGAGCGGAAGCCGTGGACGGTTGCGCCCTTGATCCCGGCATCCCGCAACAGCTTGGTCATTGTCATGTCGCTGATGGGCTTCTCGCCATTGTTCGAGAAAACGAGGCCATCGTCGCCCGTGCGCAGTTTCCAGCGCCGACGCAGAATGGAAACCGCTGCCTTGGAGAGCGGCACCACATGCGTTTCCTTCGCCTTCATGCGCTCGCCGGGGATGGTCCAGACCGCATTGTCGAGGTCAATCTCGGTCCAGACGGCCTTGCGCGTCTCGCTCGACCGCACGGCGTTGTAGATGGTGAAACGCAGGGCATCGCGGCCCGTGGTGGGTGATGCGGTCGCCAGTTCCTTCATGAACGCCGGAATCTCTGCATAGGGCATGGCCTTGAAGTGTTCGACCTTGTCGGTCTGGCGCGGCAATCCTTTGCGAACTGAGCGCAGGGCGGCCTCTTCTTCCCGCCATCCCTTGATATGCGCGAAGTCGAGCACGGCACCGATGCGCTGCAAAATCTTACGAGCAGTGTCGGGGATTTCGAGCCAGATGGGCGTGAGCACCTCGACGACGTGGGTGCTGTCCACCTGATCGATGGGCTTCCTGCCGATCAGCGGGAAGACATGGTTTTCCATGCTGGAAATCCAGTTTCGATAGTTCTGGTTTTTCCAACCGTCCTTCAGAGCTTCGTAGCATTCGCGCGCTGCCGTTTCGAAGCTCGGCACAACCTTGCGCGACTTTCGCCGTTCGGCAACCGGATCGATCCCAGCGCGAACCTGGCGGCGTAATGCGGCTGCGGCGTCCCGCGCCTCAGTCAGCGTTACATCGAGCGCCGATCCCAATCCATAGTCGCGGCGTCTGCCGTTGTGCTGCATCCGCAAGACCCAACTACGGGAGCCGCTTTCCTTTACGAAAAGGCACAAGCCACGGCCATCAACGTAGCGACCGGGCTTGGCGTTCTTCACCTTCAATGCTGTCAGTGCCATAGGTTATACACACCATAAAATTGTTCCAACTTTCGACCCCACATGGTGATCGAAATGCAGGCAAACGGGGGCGATCAACCGTGAACACGGTAGAAGACAAATCCCTGATTTTACAGAGTGTTTAGGGACGTCCCGACACTGCCTGCGACAGAAGTTTTAGCAATGTCGGGTGCGCCAGTTTTCCTCCTCCGCCATCCATTTGGCTCAAAAGCGCGAAAGGCTGCGCAGTTGAGGGTGTTCTGAATCCAGTTTTCCGCACGTATTGGGCCCGCCGCGAAAATGCGAGCTGGAGCACCATTCTCTTGGGCTCAAGTTTCTCGGAATTTGCCGAGGTCCGTCGGCTTGAAGAAGGCGAGCAGTCCCAGATCGGGCCGATCGCGTTGAATTCGCGCTTCGCCTAGATCACGGGCGTGTTCGCTGCTTCGCTCATCGCCCGGACTGCTGTTCGAACTCGCTCACAACGTCTTGCGCGACCTGTTGCAGGAAGCGGGCATCTTCCGGCGTCACCTCGCCGAAATAGGTATAGTCGATGCCGACCGGCGACGTGTCATAGAGCGTTGCAAACACGGTCGCGGCGGCCAGGTAGGTTCCCAGCATGCTGGGGTGGGAATTGTCGAAGGTCTTGTGCAACACGATGCCGGGCCGCCGCCGCGCCGCTTCTTCGAACGCAAGGCCGACCGGGATGACCCGTGCGCCGATGGATTTGCCCGCTTCATTGTACATCGCCGCCACCCGCTCGGTCATGTCCTCGCGATAGCTGCGATGTTCGGGCGCATAGGCCGGAGTCATGTAAAGCACCGGCTCTCCGCCGGCCGCGCGGATGGTGCGCGCATGGGCGCTGACGGCATCGGCGAACCGGCGTCGGCCATTCTTGCTGAGCGCGGCGGCGCTTTGGCCTTGCAGGATCACCAGTTCGAACGGCTCATCCACCCGCAGGCTGGCCGGATCGACCAGGTGCGCGACGTCATGGTCGCGCAGGGCTGCACCGCCGATGGTCGCGGACTTGTAGGTTAGCGCCGAGCGATCGAGCAGGCCTGAGGCGCCGACCATCCGGCTGAGATGGTTATGCAGGCTGTCATTGTAGTAGAGGTAGCTGTTCCCGACGAACAGGATCCGGGTGGGCAGCGGCTCGGTCGTTTGCGCGCTTGCGGTTGTCTCCGAAACTTCGGATTGCGTCCCGGCGCTCGCGAATGCGGCAATGCCGAATGCCAACACCAATCCAAGCAGACCGTTAGCCAACTTCATTTGCGTTCCCCCCAAGATTCTCGCGCCCGTGTGATGGCCCGAGGGTCGTTTTATTGCAAGACGAAGGCCTCGACGGCTGGCGATTGACGCTTGCCAAGACGAGCCAACCGCGCCCATCTGGCCCCATGCGGTTGCGCCAGATCGAAATCTTCTACCATGTCTACCGGGTCGGAACGATCAGCGGCGCGGCGCAGGCGCTCAACGTGTCGCAGCCCTCGGTAAGCAAGGTGCTGCGCCATGCCGAGGACCAGATCGGCTTCGAACTGTTCCAGCGGGTCAATGGCCGCTTGGAGCCGACGCCGGCGGCGCACGAACTGTTTCGCGATGCCGAAGACATCTACAAGCAACTGGGCGCCTTCAACCGCTCGCTCGACAACATCCGTACCCGCAAGAGCGGGCATCTGAAGATCGGTGCGCTCCCCTCCCTCAGCCTGTCGGTCGGTCCCGAGCTCATTGCGACGATGCACGCTGCGGACCCGGACATGGGCTTTGAATTGACCACGCTCCACAGCGTCGAGATCGCCGAGGCCCTGCTGGACCGGCGGCACGATCTGTGCCTGGGCGTCGAGCCGGTTTTGCACAAGCGGATCGCAAACCATGCGATCGGGGAGGGCCATTTCGTCCTGGTGTCGGCCGAGCAACTCGGCCCGAAGGCAGGCATCGAATGCCTGGACGGTGCCGATTTCATCGGCATGAGCGACACCGGGCCGCTGGGCACGATGATCGGCGAAACACTAAGGGATCGCGGTATCACCCCGGTCGAGGTGGCGACCGCACATACCTATCACGTGGCACTCTCGCTGGTGCGCAAGGGGGTGGGGCTGGCCCTGACCGACCAGTACACCGCCTATTCGCACCTGGGAGCGGGGTTGCAGCGCTGCCTGCTGGAAGACCTGCCAGGCTTCTCGATCCATGCGAGTGTGCATGCCGACCACCCCGATCCCAAGCTCATCAAGCAGACCCTGGCGCAGCTTGAACGCGTGGTCGCGAGATTGCAGGCCGGGATCAGAAGGCTACAACCCGAGGCACCATAACCACAGGTTATGCATCGATTGCTGCGACATGCGCTTTGGGAATTGCCCAAGGGCGCGAATTATTGCAGCTAGATGGAAGATTGTCGCGAATATGGGGCTCGCGGCACGATTGTTGCGACGGAGGGCACACAGTGAAATTTTCTGCCAAATTATTGAGCGGTCTGCTGTGCGGATCGGTACTCTCGGGGATCGCCGTCTCGCCGGCCATGGCGCAGAACGCGCCCGCCACGCCTGCTGCGGAGGATCCCGACCGGCCGAGTGAAACCGAGCCGACCGACGCCCCCGTCATCGTCGTGACGGGTACGCAGATTCAGGGTGCGCAGGTGGACGATGTGCTGCCCGTCACCGTGATTGGCGAAGACCAGATCGATGCCATTGACCCCGCTTCGGGTGACGAGTTGTTCCGTGCGATCCCGCAGGCAGGCTCCGTCGAGTTCAACGAGCAGAACACCACCGGCGGTGTGAACGGCGCCCGCGGCGATGTCGCGTCGATCAACCTGCGCGGCCTGGGCACCGGCAACACGCTGATGCTGATCAACGGCCGCCGGATGGTCCTCAACCCAGGCTTCCAGACCGAACTGTTCGTTCCGGTCGTTTCTCCCGATACCAACACCATCGTGCCTGGCAGCATCCGGCGCGTGGAAGTGCTGCGCGACGGCGCCTCGGCCGTTTACGGTGCCGATGCGGTGGCGGGCGTCGTCAACACGATCCTGCGCGGCGACCGTGACGGTGGCTTTCTGCAGGGTAACTGGCGTGCTTCCGACGGCACCAGCCTTTACAGCTATTCGATCAGCGGCGGCTATGGCTTCGATTTCGCCGAAGGCCGCGGCAATCTGACGCTCAATGGATACTATTTCCACGAAAACGGTCTGCCCGCCTCGGCGCGCCCGTATTCGGCATCGAGTGACCTGCGGCCATTCTTGGTCGGAACCGACTTCGAAGACGACACGCAGTTCGATAACCGGTCGATCAATTCGCCGTGGGGCGCATTCGACATCCAGGGTTCCGGCGCGACCTCCTCGAGCACGACGGTGCTGAGGGATGACGATTTCCATATCCAGCCCTGCAACCTGTTCAGCCCGACCGATACCCGGCGGATCGATCTGGGGAATGGTATTTGCGCCGATAATGGCGGGACGATCGACCGGGTCCTTCGCGCCGACATTGGTGCCGTGCGCCAGTTGTACTCGGAAAAGGATCGCTACAGCGTTTCGGGCCTGTTCCGTTACGAGCTGAGCGACGCGATCGAGCTCTATGCGGAAGGTTCGTACTACCGCTCCCAAAGCAGCCGCGAGCGTGAATCCAGCACCATGCTGTCGGCAGTGCCGATCGGGATCGAGGCGACTGCGTACTGGAACCCGTTTGGGGCAGCGACCCTGCCCGGCGGGGCCCCCAACCCCAACCGTGTGGACAATGGCATCGGTTCGGGCGTCGGCCCGGGCGGGCGCGATCTGTTGATGGAAGACTACCGCTTCTTCGACGTCGGTCCGCGGCTCGGCACGGTCACCAAGGACAGCTTCCGCATCGTCACCGGTCTGCGGGGCGATCTGTGGGGCTGGGACTTCGACACCGGCTTCCTCTATTCGCAAGCCAATACGACCGATCTTACGCGAGACCGTGTTTCCAACACGCTGGTGCAGGACGCGATCAACCGCACCGATGCGACCGCCTATAATCCCTTCAATGGCGGCTGCTTCCCGGGTGAATTTGGCACCAACACGCTCGATTGCACGCCGAACCCGCAAAGCGTGATCGACGATATCACGATCGATGTGTTCCGCGAGGGCGAAACGACGCTGGCTCTGGCCGACTTCAAGGTCTCCAACCCCAGCATTCTCGAGCTGCCGGGCGGCGGCGTGGGCGTTGCGACGGGCATCGAATTCCGCCGCGAGACCTTCATCGACGATCGCGACCCGCGGCTCGATGGCACGATCACCTTCACCAATGCGGTGAATGGCGATTTCTTCGGCAGCGACGTTCTGGGCTCCAGCCCGTCGCCCGACACCAGCGGCAACCGCGAAGTCTACTCCGCCTTTGCCGAAGTGCTTGTGCCTCTGGTTTCGGAAGACATGGATATCCCGCTCGTCAATTCGCTTGAATTGCAGCTTGCAGGCCGGTTCGAGGATTTCTCCGACTCCACCAGCGCGCTCGTACCGCGTGCCGCGCTCGCATGGCGTCCGATTCCCGACATCCTGCTCCGCGGTGCCTGGTCGCAGGGCTTCCGCGCGCCGAACCTGATCCAGATCAACGACGCCGGAACGACCCGGTCGAATTCGGACATCCCCGCCGTCGAATGCGTGGCGGAGATCATCCAGGGTGACGAGGATGATGTGCCCGATTGCGGCACCCGGGGGCTGATCGATTTCCGTTCGGGCGCCAAGAATCTGGAGCCCGAGGAAACGGAAAGCCTCAACTTCGGCGTCGTCCTTGCTCCACGCTTCATTCCGGGCCTGACGTTCACCGCCGACTACTGGCGCGTCACGCAGGATGGCATCATCGGCATCTTCGGCAACAAGAACGCCCTGTTGCTGGATCTGGTCTTGCGCTTGCAGGGCAGCTTCAACCCGAACGTCGTGCGCGACGATCCCGATGCGGGCCAGATTGCGCTCTATGACGGAACGGGGATCAACCCGGCCGGCGATATCCAGCAGATCCTGAATCCGTATCGCAATCTGGACCAGCGCAAGTCCGAAGGACTCGACTTCGGCCTGTTCTACGAATTCGGCACCGGTTTCGGCGACTTCGATCTGCAGTTCAATGCGGCGCGTCTGCTGGGATTCGAACAGTCGGCGGGTCCGGATGCGGAACCTCTGTTCACCGATCTAACCCCGCTGCTGGAGGCCATACCCGAACTGTCGGTCGGCGATATCGCCGCCCTGCAGCCCGAAGGCTTCGGCGAACTGCTGGAGATCGATGGTCGTCCGAAATGGCGCTTCTCCGGCTCCATCACCTGGGACAATGGCCCGTGGAGGATCAACGCCTTCGGTCGTTATGTCGGCAAGGTGTTCGATCCGGGCGCGCAGAATGACGTCACCGGCGCACTGTTCCCGGTCGATGACTGGTTCGTCATGAATGCCTCGATCAGCTACACGATCGATGACACCGGCACGCCCATCGACGGGACGCGGCTGCGCTTCGGCATCAACAACCTGCTGGACGAAGATCCGCCGCTCGCGGACGAGAGCTATGGCTACTACGGCAGCCTGCACAGCGCGCGTGGCCGCCAGTTCTCGATCGACCTGCGCAAGAATTTCTGAGCCGTCCGGCCCAGATAATGTCTTCCGGGGAAGCGCGTGACACACTCGCTTCCCCGGCAATCCCTCCCATTCACCAAGGAGCGGGCATGCGGTGTTTTGCTTTCATCGGGGCGGCAGCCCTGATCTCGATCCCGTGCGGCGCGTCTGCGCAGAACGAAACGGCTCCGCCAGAAGCCGAACACGGTGCGGCAAGCTGCACCACCGCCATCGCGTCCATCGACAAGGACTTCCCGACAGGGGCTTTTGCCGATTGCCGTGTTCTGGCCGACAACCGGATCGAGCTGACAATCGCACCCGAAGATCCGGGCAAGATCAATTGCAGCGCCTGGTATGCCTTTCGCATCACACCGCGCGAGGCGAAGCGCATAACGGTCAAGCTCGACTACACGACCTGCGGCCACCGATACCGCCCCAAGACCAGCACCGACGGGGTCAACTGGAAATACCTGCGCTCCAAGGACGTCACGGTCGAGGGCAAGCGCGGCGAACGCACCGCCGAATTGCGGTTGAAGCTCGGCAAGAAACCGCTGTTCGTCGCGGCGCAGGAAATCACGCCGCCCTCGGTCTACGATGCCTGGATGGACCGGGTCGAAAAGAACCCGGAGGTGACGCGCGCGTTGCTGGGCAAGTCGGCGCAGGGCCGCGATATCGAGCGTATAACCATCGGTAATCCGGATGCACGCGAGCAGGTTGCGCTGTTCGGCCGCCAGCATCCGCCCGAAGTTTCCGGCGCCCTTGCCATGTTTCCCTTCATGGAGACGCTGATGGCCGACACGCCGCTTGCCCAGCGTTTCCGCGAGCGGTTTCTGGTGACGGCGGTCCCCCTGACCAACCCGGACGGCGTCGTACTCGGGTACTGGCGGCACAGCACCGGCGGGGTCGATCTCAACCGCGATTGGGGGCCGTTCACGCAGCCGGAAACAAGGCTCCTGCGCGACCTGCTGGCGGCGATGGATGAGGATCCTGAAAAGGACCTGCGGCTGATGCTCGATTTCCATTCCACCGCAAACGATGTTTTCTACACGATCCCGGACGAACTGCCGACCGATCCCGAACTCTTCACGGCGAAATGGCTCGCGCGCTACGAAGACCGGATGGGCCAGTACGAGGTCAATCGCGATGCGCGGCACAAGGTTGGGCGCCCGATCTCAAAGGCCTATGTTTACGACACTTACGGCGCGCCTGCCGTGACCTTCGAAATAGGCGATGAAACCGACCGTAAGCTCATCCGCAAAATCGGCCGGGAATCGGCCATCGCGATGATGGAAGAACTGCTCGCGACACCCGCGCAATGATGCGGAGCGCGGCCGGCCTCTTCACCGCGATGGTGGCGCTGGCTGGCTGTGCGACGGGGGGCGAGCGAGGCCTCCCTCCCACCGCGCCCGCCGATATGCTGATCGCGGGCGGCATGGTCTATGACGGCTCGGGCGGTGAGGGGCGCGTGCAGGATGTCGTGCTGCTGGATGACAGCATCCTGTATGTCGGGCCCGACGCGAGCGAACGCTATACCGCCACGCGCTATGTGGACGCGACAGGACTGGTCGTTGCTCCCGGCTTTATCGATCCGCACACCCATGCGGATGGCGATCTCGCTTCCGGTGATCGCGGGCGGCGCGCCAACCTGCCCTTTGCCTTCCAGGGCGTCACCACCGTCGTCGTCGGCAATGACGGAGGCGGGAAAGCGGACATCGCAGACTTGGCCGCGAAGGCGCGATCGCAGGGTATAGGCACCAACGTGGCTTACCTGGCCGGTTTCGGGCCGATCCGTCGCGAAGTCCTGGGCAGCGAGAATCGCGCTCCGACCGCCGATGAGCTCGAGGCTATGCAATCCCGCACACGGCAAGCAATGTGCGAAGGTGCGTTCGGGCTGTCGACCGGGCTTTACTATGTTCCGCAGAACTATGCTTCGACGGACGAGGTCGTTGCGCTCGCCACGGTCGCGGGCGCGATGGGCGGCTATTACGACACCCATATGCGCGACGAGAGCACCTATAATATTACGGTCACAGGCGCTCTGACCGAAACCCTCGATATTGGGCGTCGAGCGCAAATTCCGGTGCATGTCGCGCATATCAAGGCGCTGGGGCCGGCGGTCTGGGGGCATAGCGCGCGCATGATCGAGATGATCGAGGCGGCGCGAACCGACGGTCTGCGCGTCACCGCCGATCAATATCCATGGGAGGCATCCGGCACGCGGATCAGCAATGCGCTTGTGCCGCGATGGGCACTTGAAGGTGGCCTGGATTCGTTTCGCGAACGGCTGGCGGACCCCGAGGGCCTGGCCCGCATACGCACTGCGATAGTTGCAGGCCTTGCTCGCAGGGGCGGGGCGGACAAATTGCTCATAACCGGGCGTCTCCACGGCGTAGAAGTGCCGCTGGGTCTGACGCTCGCGGAATTGGCGGCACGTCGAGGGCAGAGCCCTGTCGATGCTGCCATTGCAGTTCTTCGCGAAGGCGATGCGCGTGTCGCTTCCTTCAACATGAGCGAAGCCGATATTGCCGCATTCGCCGCACAGGACTGGGTGGTGACCGGCTCGGACGGCTCCTCCGGCCATCCGCGCAAATATGCAAGCTTCCCGAAGGCTTATCGCGACCTTGTGCGCGGCACTACCGCCATGCCGCTCGCCCGCTTCATCCGCCGCAGCAGCGGACAGGCCGCCGACATCGTCGGCCTCACCGATCGCGGCTATCTGAGGGTCGGCTATGCTGCCGACGTCGTCATATTCGACCCTGACAGCTTCGCCCCGCAGGCGACCTACCAATCCCCGCGCAAATTGTCGGTCGGCGTTCGGCACTTACTCGTCAACGGCGTATCGGTGATCGAAGATGGCGAGTTTACGGGCGCACTCCCCGGGCAACCTCTACTAAAGGACACGACATGCTGAGGAGACGGTTCTAAACAGCTTCGTGAAGCCGTATGGTGCCGATGCTGGTGCGCATTTGGCGAGGACAATATCGCGAAACGGATCGGAGACCTGCCTGTCGGCCCGATGGCGATCCCGGTCGTTTTCTCAAAATCATCCAGCGGCCTCAAAACGCTTCGCCAACCGCGCGGCTCAGTCGTTCTGCGGCCCCCATCGCCAGGGTCCAGCCCAACATGCCATGCCCGACATTGACCGCGATCCCCGGCCCCACCATGCCGATTACAGGCTGGGAAGTGGGTGTCATCGGGCGTAGGCCGACCCAGCCTTGGTCAGCCTCCGAATAGAGCGCAGCCTCGGGTAAAGCAGCCCGGGCGGACGCAATCATGGCCTGCAAGCGCTGGGGGTCGACGCGGCAATCGACGCGCCCCATTTCGGCGAGCCCTGCAACGAGCATCCTGTCGCCGCAGTGTGTGAAAACGATTCGCCGCTTACCGCTGGTGATTGAGACCTTCGGTGCCGCCGTCCCCAATGGCGCCGTGAACGAATAACCCTTCATGGGCTGAATCGGGAGGCGATATCCGATCGGGGCAAGCATATCATTCGCAGCATGGCCACTTGCCACGACCACCAGGTCTGAGTGGAGGAATTCACCGCTCTCCAGCCCTATTCCCACCTTTCCCTTCAAGCGCGAGAGGTGGGTTGCTTTTGTGCCGCCGATAAATCGCGCACCATATCGGCCCTCCGTTAACCGCATCAGGGCCACGGTGAAGGCGTGGCAATCGCCGGTTTCGTCACCCGGCGCATAGAGTGCCCCCGAGATCGGGTCGGCAGAGTGAACCAGAGCGGGTTCGATTTCATATGCCTGATCGGGAGACAGGAGATCCTGTGCAAGGCCGGCCCTGCGTTTGGCTGCCAATATCGGCAGCGCCGCCTCGACCTCTCGCTGATGAGTCAAGACGATGAGTTTTCCAGTTGTCGCGCGACCGAATTCTATCGTGTGCCGCGCAAGCAGATCATCCATGGCCAGCCGAGATTCTTCGGCCAGGCGAAGTATAGCCAGCGTATTGCGCTTGCTTGGCGCGGGCAGGCATTGCGTAAGGAAACGCGCCAGCCATCTCAAATAACCCTCGCGTCCATGCAAGGTCATCCGGAAGGCATCGCTGTACCCTAATAGAAGACCGGGCATTTGGCGGACCAATCCCGGCGATGCCAGCGCAGTGGCATGGCTATAGCTAAGCTGCCTGCCGTTCCCCCAAGACGCCTCCTGCGCAACCTCGGCGCAGCGATCCACGACCCTCACCGCCCATCCGCTGCGGGCGAGCGCGTGGGCGGTCGTTACCCCGACCACACCGCCGCCAATCACAATGGCCTTCCGATTTCGTCCCACAGCGCCAGCCTGGCCGGTGGCATCTAACCATTCCAGAACAAGCTTGGAGAAAACCCATAGACAAGAGCTATACAGAGCAGCAGCCGCCATTCGGCTGGGCATTCTCAGGAGACTTCGAAGCCATTTCATCGCACGGTGAAGATGCATTCGAGCCATCTTCCCGTCGTGCCGTTCCGTCTCTTCCGAACCTTTGTGAACCGCCCATGCGAAGGGGCTGGCGCTTGCGCCGGAGGGTCGGTCTGCTTGTCACATTTGAGCGTCAATTAGATTGGACATCCAATCGCTATGCCGCTACGCTTGGCCCATGGCACATGACGTCGTTGGAAACCTCGATGTGGCGATCCTCTGCGTGATCGCGTTCGTCACCTTCTTTATCGGGTTGCTCGTGCATCTCCGGCGCGAAGACAAGCGCGAGGGGTATCCGGTGGAGGTCGCCGGATTGTTCGGGCGGACCCAGCGCGCGCAGGGCTTTCCTGCCATGCCCGCACCCAAGCTGTTCTATCGCCCGCACGATCGTGGCGTCGCGCAGGCTCCGCACATCGAGGCCCCAGAGCAGGTTCGCCCCGGCGCAAGCCTGCCGCCGATGTCCTACCCGCTCGATCCCGGGCCCGATCCGCTCGAGGAAGGTGTGGGCGCGGCGGCCTACACCCGGATTCGCGAGGCGCTGCCCGATCTCGACGTCAACGGCGAGCCCAAGCTGATCTCGCTCAACGACCATGCCCAATATTACATTCCCGATGGCGACCCGGACCCGCGCGGCTGGGCGCTGGTGTCGGCGGACGAGGAGGTGGTCGGCACGGTTCACGACCTCTGGTTCAACCGTGCCGAGTTCTTCTTGCGCTATTTTGAGGTCTCGATCGAAGGGGCGGAGGGCCGCCGGCTGGTGCCTGCCTTCTTCGCCGAGGCATTGCCGCGCGATCGGGCGGTGCGGGCGACGACGCTGGTCGCGAAAGACCTGCGGCGCAGCCCGATCCGCGCCGACGACAGCTGCATCACGATGCGCGAGGAGGATCGGCTCAACGGCTTCTATGCCGGCGGCCTGCGCTTTTCGGGGCGCGGCGGGCAGATCCACGACCCGGCATGACGGACGCCGAACCGATCGACATCGCCCTCGGGCTGCCCGGCCCCCTGCCGGGCGACGAACGCGTGCTGTGGCACGGCAAGCCGCAGCGTGACGCGCTGCTGCGCTACCTGTTCCGCTGGCCGCTGCTGAGCGCCTATTTCGCGCTCTTCGCGCTCCTCCCGATAGCTGCGACCGCGCGGGCGGGGGCCAGCCTGGCGCAGGTGATGTTCAGCCCGCTGCTGCTCCTGCCGCTGGCGCTGCCGGTTGCCATCGGAGTGTTCGCGAGCGCGGTGATGCTGGCGCGCACGTCGACCTATGTCATTACCGAGCGGAGGGTGATCCTGCAGGTCGGGGTCGCGTTTACCCGCACGGTCAATATTCCGCTGGCGCTGATCGCGGACGTTTCGGCACGCGAGCGCGCCCGCGGGCTGGACATCGCCCTGACCCTGCGCCGCCCGAACAAGATTGCGTGGTTTGCGCTGTGGCCGCATGCGCGCGGCCTGCGCCTTGCCAATCCCGTCCCCATGCTGCGCGGATTGCCCGGCGACAGCCCGGCCGGCGCCATTCTGGTCGAGGCGATCATGCGCACGACGCCCGGCGTCCGGCACGCTGCGGACGGCGCGAGCCAACCGCCGGTGACGAGCGGGCCAGCGCACGCCATGGCCCCGCAGCATGTCTGACATTACCGTTCCGCGCGGCGCTCTGGTCGGCGCGGCGATCCTCGTCGGTTTGACGATGAGCGCGATCACGACCGCGCGCCACTACGATGTCGGTCGCCTGACGGTGGAGGCCGCGCAGGCGCAGGACCGCCGCATGCTGATTTTCCAGCCGCTCCCCAATGGCGAGATGATGGTGCTGAGCGAACAGAGAACCCCGGTCGCGCATCTCGTGATCGAGGGGGACACCTTCGCGATGGCGGCGGTCCGTGCGCTCGCCATGCAACGCGACGACCGCGAGCGGGCGCACGAATTTCGCCTGCTGGTCCAGCGCGATCGGGACGGGCATGTCGAACTGGCCGATCCCGACACGGGCCGCACGGTCAAGCTCCAGGGCTTCGGCCAGGCGAGCGCCAGGGCATTCGCCCGCTACCTCGACGCGACGCCGAGCTAGCTTCTCCTAATCGCTGTTCTGTTCCAGGCCCGCCGGGTCGGGCGGCGGTGCGCTGACCGTCGCCTGATGCGCCTTGCGCGTTTCGAACGCGGTCTGGCGCTGGATCGGCCGGACGCCATCGGGGCCGTGCAGACCTTCGTAGAGCGCCGCCATCGGCGCTCCGCCCAGCGGGCGCGACATGCCGTTGTGGCAGGTGGCGCAATCGACCTTGGCGACATCGCCCAGCGGACCCAGCCGCGCGGCCGGAAACAGGCCTTCGAGCCCGGTCAGGTAATCCTGGTTGATCCGCTGCGTCATGCGGATGCCGTACCAGGCGTTGATCCGCTTGGGCGTGCTTTGCTCCCAGTCGGCAAAGGCACGGCTGTTGTGGCAGAAGGTGCAGTTGACGCCCATCCCGTCGGACATCTGCATCATCAGGATATAGATGTCCTCCAGCTTGGCGAGATCGGCGACCTCGCCCGACACCGCGCGCGCCTGCGCCCCGGTGATCTGCTTGTCGTCGAGCAGGTAATCCTCGAAGGGGCGCCGGGGGAAGAAATCGCGCATGGTCTTTGCCGTACGGTTCCACGGCGGCGGCTTGCCGACGATCCCGCCCATCGGGGGCGTGGGCTCAGCAGCCTCGAACCAGTGCTTGGGCGGCACGGGCTGTCCGCGATGGCAGGTGTAGCAGGTCACCCCGGTTTCGCCGACATGCCGGGCGTTCGCATTGATGTCGCGCACCATGCGCAGCATCTGGCGCGCGACCTGCTTGGTATAGAGATCGTCTGCCGCGAAGCTCGCGTTGGGTTTGTGGCAATAGGCGCAGCCCTCGTCGGGCGCGACCCATTCGGTGATCGAGAGCATCAGGTGGTCGAACTGCGCGGCGTCCAGCCCGCCCAGCACCTCGATATTCTCGTAGGTTTCGCCTGCGGTGATCCCGCGCGGTTCGAACGGGGGGATCGCGGCGGGCACGATGTTGAGCGGATCGTTGCGGGTCCGCGCGGATGTGAAGGTGTTCATCGCGATCCCGCGCCAGCCCCACTCTCGCGATTCGATCGGGTCCCACGGATGGTCGTATTTGGGCACGAGCAGGACGAACAGCAGCGTCGCCACCGCCGCCGCGAGCAGGAAGATGCCCAGCAGGCTGGAGCGCGGCCTTTGGGAAAGAGGCTTCATTGCGGGGCCTCCGTCGGAAGGGCTTCGGGTTGGGGAGCGGCGCTCATCGAATGGCTCGACGTGTTCGCCGCCGCACGCACCTGCTCGGCGATTTCGGGCGGCAGGTTCATGTCCGGATAGGTCGCGGGATATTCGGGCGCGAGGCCCCATTTGACGCCCCACAGGTACCAGTTGTCGACCACCGTGCCCGTCAGCAGGATGCCTATCGCGCCGCTGAAAGTGGTCAGAATCGCGAACCAGTAGGCCCAGCGGTGAACCGATTCGAAGGTCGCGTTGAAGCCCATCGTCCAGCGCCAGAACAGCGCCCCGCGCTCCGCCGCCGTGCCGCGGTCGACGATCTCTTCCGTCTCACGCTCCCCCCCGAAGCGCGACACCGCGAGGATCGTCCCTCCGTGCATCGCGAACAGCAGGACCGATCCGTAGAGGAACACGATCGAGAAGCAGTGGAACGGGTTGTAGTAGAAATTGCCGTAGAGGACCGAGAACGACGCGGTCCAGTTGAGGTGCGGGATGATGCCGAAGGGCGGCGCCTCGTGCCACGATCCCATCAGCATCGGGCGGATGAAGCCCAGGCTCAGGTAGAGGAAGATCGCCGAAGCGAAGGCCCAGGCCACATGCGTGCTCATCCCCAGCGCCTTGGCGCGCAGGTACATGCGGCACCACCACAGCAGGATCGACGCGGTGAGGAAGAAGCCCGCCCAGATCCACCAGCCGCCTTCGGTCAGCGGGACGAAGGGGGTGAAGCCCCATTTGGCTTCGGGCGGATCGAGGCGGTGCCATGCCATGCCTTCGATGAAGGCGACCGGGTTCCAGTGGACCGAGGCCCAGAAATTGAGCCCGATGATCTCGATCGCGATGAAGCCGCAGATCAGCGAGGCAATGCCGCAGAAGCCCAGATAGGTGGGGCCGATCTGGGGATCGCCGATCTTGCCGATCCAGCGATTGAGGAACGGGGTGATGAGCCGCGGCGGCTCATGGCCCTTCAGCGGCAGCCCCTCGTCGTAGGGTCCGTGGATCTGGATCTGCGAATAGAGGCTATGGAAAGAGGCCATCAGCCCAGCCCTCCCAGACCCATGTCGTTCCAGAAGGGCAGCTGCAGGTACCAGTCGTAGAAATAGGGCCAGCCGCCGACCCAGAAGGGCCCGCTGATCAGGATGCATACCGCGCTCCACAGGCCCGCATTGATCGCGGCGAACCAGCCCAGCCGGTGGATGCCGAGCGGGCCGATCGAATAGACGATGGTGTCGCGGAAATACTGGTTTTCGTGCTGCCCGTGCTTGACCTCCTCACCCGCGGGCGGGTTGACCGCCGACAGGATCACTCCGCCGTGCATCGCAAGCATCAGCGTGGTGCCGAAGAAGCACGTCACCGCCAGCATGTGCGCCGGGTTGTAGTGGAAGTGCAGCCCCTGATAGCCGACGTTGGAGACCCAATCGAGATGGCTGAAGATGCCGTAGGGAAAGGCATGGCCCCACGCGCCGAGCATGATCGGGCGGAACACTTCGAGGCTGAGATAGGCGAAGATCGCGAAGGAAAACGCGATCGGGATGTGGAAGCCCATGCCCAGCTTGCGCGCGATCTCGACCTGCCGCAGCGCCCAGGAAACGAATGCGCCGATCGCGCAGACTGTGATGATCTGCCACAGCCCGCCTTCGCGAAGCGGGGCGAGGCCGAGGCCGTATTCGAGCGCGGGCGGGGCGATGTCGATCTGCCAGATGGTCCAGGTGTCGCCGATCGCCGCGCCGTAGACGATCAGCGCGGTGCCGAGCGTGGCGAAGATCGCGGTCGTGACGCCGAAGAACCCGACATAGAAGGGCCCAACCCAGAAATCGAAGAGATCGCCACCCACCAGCGTGCCGCCGGCAACGCGATATTTCCGCTCGAAACTGAGCATCGACATGATGCACCCCCGAGATAACCGTCTAGCATACTAAACAGTCCATACTGTCCAGAAAGATAGTCATTACAGGGAAACGGGCAGGACTCAAGCCCCGTCGGTTCCGGGTGCTGCGTCCACAGTCTCGGGAGAGTGCGCGTGGCACGGTCAAAGGCGCGCGATACGGGGTGGTCCCCCCGCGCGCAGCGCGCCAGTCTTTACAGGCAAATGGGTCGTATTATTCGGCGATCCGCGCCGTAGTTTCCGCGTCCGAGCGCCGGGGGAGATCGCGTGCGATCACCGCCCGCCGCTCGGCTCGTCTGTTACAGGTAGCGCATGCGCATGGTGACGTTCGTCACCCCGTTGCCGACCTTGAAGGCGGCCCTTTTCACGCTCGGCTTGCCGAGATTGAAGATGTTGATCGGCGGGTCGTTCGACATGGCGGCGCCGTCGATCGTAATATCGTCCTGGTCGTTGCCGTTCCTGTCGTGCCGTGCGCCGATCGCGTATTCGCCGGGCGCATCCACGGGCATGCAGAAGGTCATCGTCCCGGCCTTGGCGGGAATGTCGATCCGCTTGAGCCAGCGGCCCTTCTTCAGCCAGTCGGATTTCTTCGCATAATAGGTATGCAGGCGGACGTTGCCGGTGCTCGACTTGATGTCGGTGATGGTCACGCGGATCGCCGGGCCCTTGCCCGCGCTGCAGTCGGACAGGTTGTTGCTGATCCGCTGCTCGTACTGCGCCTGCGTGGCGACGGGGGTGGCCACCATTGCGCTCGCGACGATGCCCATCCCGAGGCGCTTGGCGGTCTTGTTGCTGATTTTCATCGTGTAATGCTCATGTTCTGGTTGGCGGGCGATGCTTGAAATCGATGCTGTAGCGAGGCCCTTTTCGATGCCCGAACATAGGGCCGGTCACTGAATTGCGCCTGAATTCGGAAGAAGGGCGCGTATGTCGCCGCGGCTTGGCCGCATTTATCGGGGTGCGGCGGGGGAAAACGCACATTCGCGTGTCTCTTTCCGATTCGCGACCCGCTAAGGACGCAGGTCACACCGTCCCGAGCCTTATTTCGAAGTGCTTTGCACATGACCATGCCGCTCATTGCTCCTTCCATCCTTTCAGCCGATTTCGCCCGGCTGGGCGAAGAGGTGCGCAGCATCGACGCGGCCGGAGCGGACTGGATTCATATCGACGTGATGGACGGGCATTTCGTCCCCAACCTCACCATCGGGCCCGCCGTGGTCAAGGCGCTGCGTCCGCACAGCGACAAGCCGTTCGACGTGCACCTGATGGTCAGCCCGGTCGATCAGTGGCTGGAAGCCTTTGCCGATGCCGGCGCGGATCACATCACGATCCACCCCGAGGCAGGGCCGCATGCGCACCGCACGCTCCAGACGATCCGGTCGCTGGGCAAGAAGGCGGGCGTGGTCCTGAACCCGGGCACGCCCGAAAACGTGCTCGAATATCTGATCGACATGGTCGACCTGGTGCTGGTGATGAGCGTCAATCCCGGCTTCGGCGGGCAGAGCTTCATCGACAGCCAGCTGCGCAAGATCGAAGCGATCCGCGCGATGATCGATGCGACCGGGCGCGACATCTGGCTGGAGGTCGATGGCGGTGTCGATCCGGCAACCGCCCCGCGCTGCATCGCTGCGGGGGCGGACGTGCTGGTGGCGGGCTCGGCCACCTTCAAGGGCGGGCCGGAACGCTACGCCGCGAACATCGCGGGCTTGAAAGGGAAGACGGACTGATGGTCGATTCGGTAAGGCATGACCCGGTTCGCGATACGACGGACGATTCCACCGAGACGCCCGATCGCGAAGAGCGTGCCGCCCGCCAGCTGATCATGACGCTTGCCGACAAGCCCGAGCCAACAGCGCTTACCGAAGCAGACAATGCGAGTGACTGGTCCGTGCCGCTGCCGAAAAAGGAAACGAAAAGTCGCGAGCGCGAGGTCGAAGTCGTCTCGCCATCGCGCGCCCTGGTCCCCCAGGAGATCGGCGCCCCGCGCGTCGGCCCAGGCGAGCGTCTGGTCCGCATGGCCTATGCCGCGGGGATCCGCGGGCGGCTGCTGACCTCTCCGCTGTCGAAACCCGCCAAGCGGCGTCTGCTGGGGACGGTAAATCCACCGCTGGAGGGCGAACGCGCTGCGGGCATGGCACTGCGGGCGGGCCACTTCCTCGTCCTCGGCGTCAAGCTGCCGATCGCGCAGGTCGAGTTCGGGCCCGGCACGCGCCTCGCCGCGCCGATGGAGCGGCACATCCACGGCTATCACTGGCTGCGCGACCTCGCGGGCTCGGGCGCGCGCCCGCAGGTCGAAGCGACCGCGCTGCGCATCCACCGCATGTGGCTCGATGCCCATCCGCTGCCCGGCAAGGGCCCGGCGTGGGATGTCGAGGCGAGCGCGCGGCGCATGCTGGCGTGGCTGGTCCATGCGCCGCTGATCCTGTCGAACAAGGCAGTGCGCGGCCGCACGCTGCTGGCGCTGGACAAGACGGCCCGCTGGCTCGACGCGCAGGTGACCAAGGCGCCCGACAAGCAGGCGGAGGTCTTCGGCTGGGGCGCGCTGATCGCCGCCGGGCTGCTGCTGCCCGAAGGCAAGCCGCGCCGCCTCTTTGCCGAGGCCGGGCTGGCCCGCGCGCTGGGCGAGTTCGTGGGCGAGGATGGCGGCGTGCAGTCGCGCAGTCCGATCGCGCAGATGGAACTGCTCGAACTGCTGACCGAGCTGACCGCCTGCTATCGCGCCATGAAGCAGGAGCCGCCCAAGTTCGTTGGCGCGGTGTCCGAACTCATCGTTCCGCCGCTGCTCGCGGTGATCCATGGCGAGGGCGGGATGGGCAACTGGCAGGGCGCAGGCGCGGTGTCGTCCGACCGGATCGCCGAGCTGGTCAAGGCGAGCGGCGTGCGCACCCGGCCGCTCAAGGAACCGCGCGGCTGGGGCTATCACCGGGCAAGTGCGGGCAAGACGATCCTGCAATTCGATGCCGCGCCCCCGCCGGTCGCCAAATATGCGCGCTCGGGCTGTGCTTCGACGCTGGCGTTCGAATTGTCGGCACAGGGGCAGCGGATCGTCGTCAATTGCGGCGGCGCGGCCTGGGCGGGCGGGCAGGTGCCCGCACGGATCGAACAGGGCCTGCGCGCCACCGCCGCGCATTCGACCCTGGTGCTCGAAGACGTCAACTCCACCGCCATCCTCATCAAGGGCAAGCTGGGCGACGGTGTCGGCGAGGTCGAGGTCGACCGGCGCATCGTGGGCAAGCGCGGCGGGGCGACCCGGCTGGAAGCGAGCCATGATGGCTATGCCAGCCGTTTCGGCCTGATCCACCGCCGGGTGCTGATGCTGCGCGAGGATGGCACCGAATTGATCGGCGACGATATCCTGCAGCCCGCCAGCAAGCGCGGCAAGCGCGGCAAGGTGGGCTATGCGATCCGTTTCCACCTCGGCGTGGGGATCAATGCGCGCCTGTCCGAAGATCGCAAGGGCGCGGGCCTCGCCCTGCCCGACGGTTCGCACTGGCAATTCCGCGTCGCGGGCGAATATACGGGCACGCTTTCGATCGAGGACAGCCTCTTCGTCGATGCGCATGGCCGACCACAACCGATCCAGCAGCTGGTGCTGCAAGGCATGACCCCGCGCAGCGGCGGCAACTTTGCCTGGCTGTTCAAGAAAATGGGATAGTTGCTTTGACGAATATCGCGATCCGCAGGGCCCTCCTTTCCGTTTCCGACAAGGAGGGGCTCCCCGAACTCGGCCGCGCCCTGGCGGACCGCGGGGTGGAACTGGTTTCGACCGGCGGCACGGCGCGTGCGCTGCGCGATGCGGGGCTCGAGGTGCGCGACGTCTCCGACCTCACCGGTTTTCCCGAGATGATGGACGGGCGGGTCAAGACGCTCCATCCCAAGGTCCATGGCGGCCTGCTGGCGCTGCGCGACGACGATGCGCATGTCGCGTCGATGGAAGAGCACGCGATTGCCCCGATCGATCTGGTGGTGGTCAATCTCTACCCCTTCGAAGCGACCGTGGCGAAGGGGGCCGACCGGCCCGAGATCATCGAGAACATCGATATCGGCGGCCCGTCGATGGTGCGCTCGGCAGCCAAGAACCACCAGTTCGTCACCATCGTGACCGACCCGGCGGATTACCCGACCCTGATCGAAGAGCTGGAGCAAGCGGACGGTGCGACCGGCCTCGATTTCCGCAAGCGGATGGCGGCCAAGGCCTTCGCTGCCACCGCCGCCTATGATTCGATGATCAGCCAGTGGTTCGCGCTTGCCGACCAGCAACAGCAGTTTCCGGAGTTTCTGGCGGTCAACGGCGCAGAGCCCACCGTGCTGCGCTATGGCGAAAATCCGCACCAGCACGCGGCTCTCTACAAGCCCGTCGGCCCGCACCAGCAGGGCATCGCGCAAGCCGCGCAGCTGCAGGGCAAGGCGCTGTCCTACAATAATTACAACGATGCCGACGCTGCGCTGGAGCTGTGTGCCGAATTCGCGGGCGAGCGGCCGGCAGTCGTCATCGTCAAGCATGCCAACCCATGCGGCGTCGCGCAGCGCGATACGCTGATCGATGCCTGGAATGAGGCGCTGGCCTGCGATTCGGTGTCGGCCTTCGGCGGCATCGTCGCGGTCAATACCGAGCTCGACGGCGAAACCGCGCGCGCGATCTGCGAGATCTTCACCGAAGTCGTCATCGCGCCGAGCGTGTCGGACGAGGCGCGAGAGGCCTTTGCGAAGAAGAAGAACCTGCGCCTGCTGACGGTAGGCGAATTGCCCGACGCGCGGCGCGATGGCCTGATGGTCAAGCCGATCACCGGCGGCCTGCTGGTCCAGAGCCGCGACAACGCCGCGATCTCGCCCGCCGATCTGAAGGTCGTGACCAAGCGCGAACCGACCGAGCAGGAACTGAAGGACTGCCTTTTCGCGTGGACCGTCGCGCGCCACGTCAAGTCCAACGCGATCGTCTATGCCAGGGAGGGCGCGACCGCCGGGATCGGCGCTGGTCAGATGAACCGGCGCGATTCCTCGCGCATCGCGGCAGTCAAAGCTGCCGAAGCCGCCGAGAAATATGGCTGGGCGCAATCGCGGACCGTGGGCAGCGCGGTCGCGTCGGACGCCTTCTTCCCCTTCGCCGACGGTCTGCTGGCCGCCGCCGAAGCAGGCGCGACGGCGGTCATCCAGCCGGGCGGATCGATCCGCGACGACGAAGTGATCGCGGCCGCCGACGAAGCAGGGCTGGCGATGCTCTTCACCGCAATGCGCCACTTCCGCCACTGATTGAAACGCGCAGATCGTTAACGATCCGGTGCCATGCACGGATCGTCGTGTGCGTTCGCCAAATTCACCGATCCGAAAGCGCAGACCCCCCATATCGGGGGCAAGCAACGAATCCGCTTTGGAAATATGACCCATGAAACTTCTCACCTCGGACCTTTTTCGCAACTTTGGCATCGGCTTCGGCGTCGTGGCCGTCACCCTCGTCATGACGCGCTTCGATGGCGCGCAGGCTCTGATCGGGATCTTCCCTTGATCAAGCGTTCTGCCGGGCTCCTCTCGCTGATCGCCGCCGGATCGCTCGCGCTGGCGGGTTGCGGCCCCGCGCTGGCGGCGGAGAATCACGTCCGCGCGCCGATCGCCGAGGTCAAGGCAAAGGAAAGCGGCCTCAAAACCGCGGTTTTCGCAGGTGGCTGCTTCTGGGGCGTCGAAGCGGTGTTCAGCCATGTGAAGGGCGTGAAGAGCGCCAAGGCCGGCTATCACGGCGGGACGAAGCGCCAGGCCGACTACAAGCTCGTATCCAGCGGCGTGACCGACCATGTCGAGGCGGTGAAGATCACTTATGATCCCTCGCAGATCCGTTACGACCAGCTGCTGCGCATCTTCTTCTCGGTGGTGGCGGACCCGACCCTCCGCAATCGCCAGGGGCCGGACTCGGGCTCTCAGTACAATGCCGAACTGATCCCGCTCTCGGCAGAGCAGCGCAAGGTCGCGCGTGCCTATCTCGCGCAGATGAAGCGCAGCGGCACGTGGGACAGGCCGATCGTGACCGACATCGCCCCCGCAAAGACCTTCTACGAGGCCGAGGATTACCATCAGAACTTTGCCGCGAAGAACCCCCGGCACGGCTATATCGTGCGGTGGGACGCGCCCAAGGTCGCCGCGCTCGAGGAATTCTATCCCGCTGTCTATCGCGCCAGCTTCCTGAAAGACTGACGCTGGAAACCCGGCCTGCGGCGCGCTATCTGAAGCCGATGGCAACCGCACACAAGCATTCGCATCACGAACATGAAGGCGAGGCGCTGATCCTGGCCGCCAAACGCTCGCTCGAGGATCAGGGGGAGCGCTGGACCGGCATGCGCGCCGAAGTGTTCGAGGAACTGGCGAAGCATTCGCGCCCGGTTTCGGCCTATGACATTGCCGAAAACCTCAGCAATCAGCGTGGCAGCCGGGTCGCGCCGAACAGCGTCTATCGCATCCTCGACATTTTCGTGCGCAAGAATCTCGCCAACCGGATCGAGAGTGCCAACGCCTTCCTCGTCAATTCGCACCCCGGGTGCAGGCACGACTGCATTTTCCTGATCTGCGACGATTGCGGCGCGGCGGATCATATCGACGACGACCGGCTGACCGGCGCGCTGCGCGAGGCGGGCACCGATGCAGGCTTTGCCGAAGTCCGCCCCGTGGTCGAACTGCGCGGCCTGTGCGGCGCCTGCGCTCGATAGAGCGCGCGATCGCCGGACCGACGCGCTTTATCGACAGGCGCGATTCCACGTTGTAGGACGGTTAGCTATGAATAAACGCCCCGCAACGCCGCTGCTCGACAAGGTCGAATTTCCCGCAGATCTTCGCAAGATCGATCGCGATAAGCTCCGCCAGCTGGCGGACGAACTGCGCACCGAGATGATCGATGCGGTCGGCACCACCGGCGGGCACCTGGGCTCGGGCCTCGGCGTGGTCGAGCTGACCGTGGCGATCCACTATATCTTCAACACGCCGGAAGACCGCCTGATCTGGGACGTCGGCCACCAGTGCTATCCGCACAAGATCCTGACCGGCCGGCGCGACCGTATCCGCACGCTGCGCCAGGGCGGTGGCCTTTCGGGCTTCACCAAGAGGTCCGAGAGCGAGTACGATCCCTTCGGCGCGGCGCACAGCTCCACGTCGATCTCGGCGGGTATCGGCTTTGCCATGGCCAACAAGCTGCAGGACAAGCCGGGCCGCGCAATCGCAGTGATCGGCGACGGCGCGATGAGCGCAGGCATGGCCTACGAAGCGATGAACAATGCCGAGCAGGCGGGCAATCGCCTGGTCGTCATCCTCAACGACAATGACATGAGCATCGCGCCGCCGGTGGGTGGCCTCTCGGCCTATCTCGCGCGCGTCGTTTCCAGCGGCGAATATCTCGGCCTGCGCAGCCTTGCCTCCAAGGTCGCCAAGAAGATGCACCGCCGCCTGCACTCCTCGCTCGGCAAGGCGGAGGAATTCACGCGCGGCATGGTGACCGGCGGGACCCTGTTCGAGGAGCTGGGCTTCTACTACGTCGGCCCCATCGACGGGCATAATCTCGACCACCTGATCCCGGTGCTGGAGAACGTGCGCGATTCGGACCAGGGCCCGGTGCTGATCCATGTCGTGACCGAGAAGGGCAAGGGCTACAAGTTCGCGGAGGAAAGCGCGGACAAGTACCACGGCGTGTCCAAGTTCGACGTGATTACCGGCGAACAGAAGAAATCGAAGGGCGGGCCTCCGAACTACCAGAACGTGTTCGGCGAAACGCTGGCCAAGCTGGCGGAGACCGACAAGCGGATCGTCGCGATCACCGCCGCGATGCCTTCCGGCACCGGGGTCGACAAGTTCGCCAAGGCGCACCCGGAGCGCAGTTTCGATGTCGGCATCGCCGAACAGCACGGGGTGACTTTCGCTGCCGGGCTTGCCGCGCAGGGCATGCGGCCCTTCGCCGCGATTTATTCGACCTTCCTCCAGCGCGCCTATGACCAGGTGGTCCACGACGTCGCGATCCAGAACCTGCCCGTGCGCTTCGCGATCGACCGCGCAGGCCTGGTCGGTGCGGACGGGGCAACCCATGCGGGTAGCTTCGACGTCACCTATCTGGCGACGCTGCCCAATTTCGTGGTGATGGCCGCCGCCGACGAGGCGGAGCTGGCGCACATGACCTACACCGCCGCCGAATACGACGACGGCCCGATCGCCTTCCGCTATCCGCGCGGGAGCGGCACCGGCGTCGAGATTCCGGAAAAGCTTGAAAAGCTCGAGATCGGCAAGGGCCGCATCGTCAAGGAAGGCAGCAAGGTCGCGATCCTCTCGCTCGGCACGCGGCTGGGCGAGGCGCTGGACGCGGCCGAGCAGTTGGAGGCGCGCGGTCTTTCGACCACCGTCGCCGACATGCGCTTCGCCAAGCCGCTCGATACCGCGCTGATCGAAAAGGCGATGCGCGAGCACGAAGTGGTTCTGACGATCGAGGAAGGTGCGATCGGCGGCCTCGGCGCGCATGTGCTGACCTATGCGAGCGATACCGGCCTGCTCGACGAAGGATTGAAGGTGCGTACGATGCGCCTGCCCGATGTGTTTCAGGACCAGGACGATCCCAAGAAGCAGTATGACGAAGCGGGGCTCAACGCGCCCGACATCGTCGATACCGTGCTGGCCGCGCTGCGCCACAACTCGGCGGGAGTCGAAGAGGCGCGGGCGTGAGGTAAACGCCTTTGCTCGGCTGAAAGCGCCCTCGCACGCCCGTGTCACCGCCGCCCGCCAGATCGTCCCTCTCTCACCCGGCCGGACATCCAATGGCGGCGTAGTCTAGTCCAATCGGCGCAGACAGCGTGCCGCGGGCACGCCGAAGCGTCTCCCGCAGGGAACCAAGGTCTTGCACGACGGTATTCCTTGGGATGGCGGGGCAAGACAAATCGACCGATGATGGCAAACTTTCGAAGAGCGTCGGGCTGTTCGACGTCTATGCGATCGCGACCGGCGCGATGTTCTCGTCCGGCCTGTTTCTCCTGCCCGGTCTCGCCGCCGCGCAGACGGGCAGCTCGGTCTTTCTCGCCTATATGGTCGCAGGCCTGCTGATCCTGCCCGCGATGTATTGCATGGCGGAGCTTTCCACCGCGATGCCGCGGTCGGGGGGCACCTATTTCTTCCTCGACCGCAGCATGGGGCCCCTGATGGGCACGGTCGGCGGGCTGGGATCGTGGATCGCGGTCGTCTTCAAGAGCGCCTTCGCCCTCGTCGGCATGGGGGCGTACCTGTCGCTCTATGTCGATCTGCCGGTCACCTGGACGGCCATCGGGCTGACGCTTGCCTTCGGCGTCATCAACATTCTGGGCGCGAAAGAGACGACGATGCTGCAGCGCATCTTCGTGTCGACGCTGGTCGTGATCCTCACCGCCTTCATCATCACCGCTTTTGCACGCCTCGGCGCGGCCGACATCTTCGAGCCCGATCCGTCCTACGGCGCCTTTTTCTCCGACGGGTTCGGCGGGTTCTTTGCCACCATCGGCCTCGTCTTCGTGTCCTACGCGGGCCTCACCAAGGTGGCGAGCGTCGCGGAGGAGGTCGAGAACCCGGACCGCAACATCCCGCTGGGCATGACACTTTCGCTGTTGACCGCGACCATCATCTATACGCTGGGCGCGCTGGTGATCGTCGCCGCACTGCCGCCCGACGAACTCTTCGGCAGCCTGACCCCGGTGGCCGATGCGGGCGAGCGGTTCCTCGGCTTCGTGCCCTATGATCTGGGCGTCACGCTGATCGTGGTGGCCGCCGTCGCGGCCTTCGCTTCCACCGGCAATGCCGGGATCATGTCCGCCTCGCGCTATCCCTTCGCCATGGCGAAGGACAAGCTGCTGCCCGAAAAACTGAGCCACGTGGACAAGAGCGGCACGCCGACGCTGGCCATCACCGTGACGGTGATCGCGATGGTGCTCGTGCTCGCCATCTTCGACGTGCAGTCGGTCGCCAAGCTGGCCAGCGCCTTCCAGCTGCTGCTGTTCGGGCTGGTGTGCGTGGCGGTGGTTGTGATGCGCGAGAGCCGGATCGACACCTATCGCCCGGGCTTCAAGACGCCGCTCTATCCCTGGGTTCCGATCGCCGGCTTCCTGATCGCCTTCTGGCTGATTATCGAGATGGGCGCGTTGCCGATCCTCTTTACCATCGCTCTCTCGGTCGTATGCGGTCTGTATTACCAGTTCCATGCGGCGAAACGTGTGAAGCGCCGGGGCGCGATCTATCACGTCCATCGCCAGCTGGGGCACAGCATCTACGAAGGGATCGAGGACGAGCTTGCCTCGATCGTCCACGAGCGGACCGAGCCTTCCAACCTCAAATACGAAGCGGTCATCGCGCGATCCGCGCTGATGGATCGGCCCACCGGCCGCTACGACCGCGAAAAGCTGATCGCGGAAATGGTCGCGATGGGCCAGGAACGCTTCGGCCTCGACAGGGACTTCATCCAGGGCGTTTTCGAAGGCGAACGGATGGAAGTGCATGCCATCCGCCCGCAAATGTACCTCGCCTACAAGACGATCGCCGAAGCCGAGCAGTCCGAACTGTTCATCTTCCGGTTTGGCGACGATGCCGTGGTCGACATTCTGGGCGCGGAAAACGTGCATACGCTGATGTACATGGTCATGCCGCAAGAGCCTGCGGGGCTCGACCTGCGCGTGGTCGGCCACCTTGCCGAAATGGCGCAGGCCGAGGATTTCGAGAAGCGCTGGCTCGCCGCGCGTAACGAGCAGGAGATCAACCGCGTGCTGATGCGCGACGATCACTACCTGCACGAGCCTATTGCCGAAATACCTGCGCTGAAGAATGCCGCCGGAACGCGGCTGGAGGCGATCGATCTGCCCGGCAGCTGCCAGATCGTGATGGTCGAGCGGGACGGGAACGCCATCCTCTCTCGCCCCGATCTCGAGCTGGAAGCGGGCGACCGAGTGTCCGTTCTGGGCGAACCGGAGGATCTGCGCGCACTGTTCGAGGATGGGGCGGTAGGGTCCGAGTAAGTCTCGACCCGGCGGGTTCGGATCGGTAGCCTGCGCCGCGATGACACTTCTCACCGTCGAAACCGCGAACACTATCGCCACGCTGACCCTCAACCGTCCCGAGAGCATGAACGCGCTCGGCCAGGCGGGAGATGGCGATGCATTCGTCGAAGCGTGCGACGCGATCAATGCGGACCCCGATATCCGCTGCGCGATCCTGACCGGAGCGGGGCGCGCGTTCAGCGCGGGTGGCGACATCAAGGCGATGCGGGACCGGACCGGCAATTTCGCCGGATCGCCTGCCGACATCGCCGATGGCTATCGCGACAATATCCATCGCATTCTGCGCGCGCTCCACGGATTACGCGTACCGCTGATCGCCGCGATCAACGGGCCTGCTATCGGGCTAGGCGGCGA
>Ga0114910_1000076_pt1 | contig 53427 bp, 41 predicted proteins | sample MalvireepMed_908_FD_83500 | JGI IMG/M metagenome (GOLD analysis project Ga0114910, IMG submission 83500) | Marine viral communities from the Global Malaspina Expedition - Malaspina viral metaG DeepMed_908 | ecosystem: Environmental > Aquatic > Marine > Oceanic | place: Mediterranean Sea...
AACCTGTTAGATGATTGTCACTTCCAAGTAGCTAACAAGGGTACTATTACTCTACTAGATGGTAGAGAGGTACTCTGCAGAGCGAAGCACAAAGCATTGAATGTACAGATACAAGGTGACGGTGCTGTGGTAATGAAACTAGCACAGACTAAATTAAATAAAGCGTTACTTAAGTATAAGGATCGTGTTGCTTTCATGGCTACTGTTCATGATGAGTGGCAACTTGAGTGTGAACCAGAGATAGCTGATGACGTAGGTCGCCTTGGTATTGATGCCATCATTGATGCTGGCTATGAACTTAGGTGTACTGTACAAATGGACGGTGACTATAGAGTTGGTAATAACTGGTCGGAGTGTCACTGATATGGGTTATGAATTAGCACCAGCGGAAGTATCCGTAGCATTCTATGATAGATCAGAATGTAAAAGAGGGAAATTAATTAAGTATTTGACCTTGACAGACATCCACCATTGTAGTATAATACTACATAGGAAGGAAGGAACAACACTATTGGCTTGTGATAAAACTCATAAAGCTAAGTTTGTTAATGAGGAATACTTTCATAGACATATATATCCCCCTAATGATATTATAAAATTAGGCGTTTATAATGTGAGCATAGAACAGCTTATGGATTTCGTATGGGCACCGTATATAGGAGATGCAAGATCTTTAGCCTTCTGGTTTACAGTAGGCAGGTACTTATTACCTAAGGTACTTCCACCATCTTGTGCTCTTATTACTAGTTATTTATTAAGGTTGTGTGGTATACCCGTTAGGGATCACATACAACCCAAGACATTGTATAAGGAGTTAACCAATGCAAATTATAGTAATTGCTGGACAGGCTGGGTCGGGAAAGACATCACTAGCCCGTATAATAACCAAAAGAGCTTATGAGCTTGGGCTTACACCTAAGCTACTGTCCTTTGCTACTCCATTAAAAGAGTTAGCTGAGTCCAGAGGTATAGGTAAGGAAGACAATCCCAAGAAATACAGAAGATTCTGCCAACGTATTGGTGCTAGGATGCGACGTAAAGATCCTGACTATTGGGTTAAGGAATTCGAAAAGCGTTTATTGGCAATACGTGAAGAAGAAAGAAAGAACCCTACTGGTAAGTACTGGGAGAGGTGTATCATAGTGGATGACTGCCGTTATCTGAACGAGATAAAGCTGGCACATAGGTATGCTAGTACTTTAATATTTGTATCCTATGGTTCCAGGGAAATACCTGAAGAGGATTGGAGAGAACATGAGTCTGAAGAATTAGCTAAGATTATTGATAGTGGTCCTAATGAATACAGGAAGTTATTCTCCTGTATACTTAAGAACCAAGATAACTTAGAAGCTTTAGAACGTAAGGTATCTGTGATGGTTCCTATTTGGTGTGGCGTTCAGCCATCCAAGACAGGAAGTCTCATAGTAGAATATGATGAACACATCGATGACTTGACTAGTTGTATAGAACAGTTGATTGATTTATTATTATTAAACGATAAAAACTTAGAGGAGTTAGAAGAAGATGAAGAGACCGAAGAAAGCGATGATAGATGGTGATATCTTAGTATATCACACAGCATTCTGGGCGGAATCACAAGACCCTGATCATTTCCCAGCTAAGCTGGATGGTCTAATACAAGAATGGATACCTGATGGTGTAGCACCCGAGGATGTTATCGTAGCATTATCATGTAAACGTAAGGATAACTTTAGAAAAGAACAGTGGCCTAAGTACAAGGATAATAGAGATGATTTGCTTAAACCAGAGTATCTCGAAGATGTTCGAGAGTGGATACAAGAGTATTACGAGTGTATGTTACTACCTAACCTGGAGGCTGATGATATCTTGGGTATATACGCCTCTGAGGGTACTCATATCGCTGTTACAATAGACAAGGATCTTCAGGGTACTACTGGCTGGCACTACAATCCCAACAAAGATGATGATGCTAGGTTTGTATCTAAAGAAGATGCCTATAGATTCTTTTGTAAGCAGTGGATGACGGGTGATACTACTGATGGTATCCCTGGCTTGTGGCGTATCGGTCCCAAGACGGCTGATAAATTCTTAAACGAGTGGGATAAAGATGAGTGGGAAGACAATATCTTAGAACTATACTCAGAAGATAAGCATAAGCTGAGAGAAGATTGCGATATACCCTTTCCAGAGATAGCTATTGTTATGGCTAGGTGTGTTAAGATTCTAACTAAAGAAGATTACAACCTAGAACACGAAGAAATTAAACTATGGTGCCCAGATGCTGGGTCATAAAGACAAAGGAGAACTTAATGGATCAATTTCAAGGTTTTGTGGTGGCTCGTAGCTACTGTAAGTGGCGAGAAGATTTGGGGAGGAGAGAGACTTGGGACGAATGCGTGGCTCGTTATTACGACTACTTTGCAGAAAGATTTCCGAGTGTAATAGGAGAAGAGTGGGACGAACTACAGAGATTGACATTAGATCGAGAAGTTTTCCCATCGATGAGGGCTTTAATGACGGCAGGGGCTGCGGCAGAGGTCGACGATACGTGCCTATACAACTGTTCATACCTACCCATAAGTACGATTAGATCCTTTTCTGATATACTATATATCCTGTGCTCTGGTACGGGCGTAGGATTCTCCTGCGAAGTAAAAGAAATAGAACAGTTGCCTATTGTTCCTGAGATTACTCGGAACGATACAATTATTATAACAGTACAAGACTCTAGGCGGGGATGGGCTGATGCCTTCGTTGGTCTATTAACTGCTTTATACGGTGGCTTCCACCCTACTTGGGACATGTCCCTTGTGCGACCTAAAGGCGAAAGGTTAAAGACGTTTGGCGGTAGAGCTTCTGGACCAGAACCTCTTGAAAGATTATTCAAGTTTGTGGTCAAGTTATTCTACGCTGCTGAAGGACGTAGGCTCACCCCCCTAGAGGTACACGATATTGTATGCATGACCGGGGAGATTGTTATTTCTGGTGGTGTACGTAGATCAGCTTTGATTTCATTGTCTGATCTTGATGATAGAGCTATGGCTAAGGCTAAGTATGGTCCGTGGTGGGAACAGAATGGTCAACGTGGCTTAGCTAATAACTCTGCTGTCTATGAAACTAAGCCTAGCTTAGAAAGATTCATGGAAGAGTGGATGACTATTCACAGTTCTCGTTCAGGTGAGCGTGGTATCTGTAACCGAGAGGCTATGAATAAGATTGCTGAGGCAGCGGGAAGAAATCCTGCACAGTGGGGTACTAATCCGTGTAGTGAGATCATACTAAGACCTAAACAATTCTGTAATTTATCAGAAGTTGTTGTACGTCCTTACGATAACCTTGCTACATTGCGTCACAAAGTACGTAAGGCTGCTATCCTAGGTACTGTTCAGTCTGCGTGTACTAGGTTTACTTATCTTGATCCAGAATGGAAACAGAACTGTGAAGATGAACGCCTACTTGGTGTTTCTTTTACTGGTGTGTATGATAATAAATTTATGTGTACCCCTAGTAGAAAACTTAATGAAGCTCTTGAAGAACTAAAGCAAATTGTTAAGGATACTAATGCTGAATGGGCTGAGAAGTTGGGTATTAACAAGTCCAAAGCTGTGACCTGTTGTAAACCTAGTGGTACTACGTCATGTGTTGCGGGTACATCATCTGGTATACACCCAGGATTTTCTGAGTATTATATCAGACGTGTTCGTATTGATACACAGAACCCTTTGTGTCAATTTATGATGTCGGTTGGTGTTGCTAATGAACCGTGTGCTGCTAATCCAGAACACACTACAGTCTTTGCTTTTCCTACTTGTGCCAATCCATCGAGCACAACATATGAAACATATAATCCTATTGATCACTTAAATGTTTGGTTAACATATCAGAAATATTGGTGTGAACATAAGCCAAGTATTACTGTGTACTATACGGATGATACATTCCTTGGTACTGGTCAATGGGTATGGGATAATTGGGAATGGGTATCAGGTATAGCTTTCTTACCAGAAGACCATAGTTATCAAGATCAACTACCATTTGAAAAGATAACTGAAGAACAATATTTAGAATTAATAGAAGAAGTTCCAGACAATATTGACTGGTCTTTACTGAAAGAATTTGAAACAGAGGACACTACAACTAATTCACATTCACTGGCTTGTGTTGGTGGGTCTTGTGAGGTTGTAGACATAACGGAGAATGCTTATAATGATGCATAATTTAGAAACAATATATCGTAAACTTAGACTTAATGCTAAAGTACTAGACTCGGAAGTTTTAATGTTAGTAAAGAGTTTTGATCAACGCTTACAGAAATTAGAAGGAGATGCTGATGCAAGATTGGAAAAACCTTCCACTACTGGACAGAGATCTAGTAAAGTTTCTAAGAAAAAAGTATCCTCCTCTTGAATTTAAACAAGACGATGATCGAGAAGACTTTGCTACGGAATCTATATTTCGTGGCGGTCAGATAGATGTCATAAATGCTATTGAACATATAATCACACTACAAACCAAGGAGAAAAGCAATGCCAAACGTTGATCCAGCCATGATGGAGCAAGCAATGATGCAGGGTGCCATGGGTATGGGCGGTCCACCTCAAGGGGCTACAGAACCAGCTTTAGATCAGGGTGATACTACGCCTGAAGAACAGGCTGGTCGTGGTGGTGATACATTACTTGCTCATGTAACTCCTGGTGAAGTTGTTGTTCCTATGGAACTCATAGGTAATGAGATAGCTATGAGAAAGCTTAGGTCTCTTTTTGAAAAACATGATGTTGATATGGATCAATATACTGTGGGTCATGAGTCCAATAGTATTAATCCTGAGACGGGGAATCCAGAATTTGGATGGCTTTCAAAACAATGGAAGTCAAGTGTTGGACGGTTGACTGGTCAAAAAACAAAACAAAAGATATCGAAAGCAAAACGCCAGATAAAACAAGAAACTGATATGCAAAAGAAAAAAATACAATCGATGATATCTTCTTTTAATAAAAAGATGGCAGCAGGTAAGAAACAAATGCTTGCACAGGGTGTTGCACAAAAGAAGAAGATGGTTGGTGAGGGTCTAGCACAAAGCCTTAAGTTTAAACAGAAGATAAGTGCTATCAGTAAAGAGAGTGCCAACTTAGGTTCACCGGCTGGTGTTACTGCTGACGCTAGTATTCCTATGACTGAACAACCCAAAGGAAAAAGCCCTTGGAGACGGGCTCGTAAGAAGCACAAGAAAGTAATGCAAAGGAGACCAGGACAATGAGAAATATACAATGGGAATTAGAACATGACTTCAGACACAAAGGTCCAAGTATGTCTGGGGGGATGAGTGCAGCTGATAGAGAAGCGTTGCTTGTGAAAGAAAACGAGCTTGCTAGCTTACGTGATCAAGAACAGCGAGATTTCTTAGCTTTACAAGAAGAACAACGTATGGCTAGAGAAGATAGCCAAAGAATGCTGGCAGAACAAGAAGAATCAGCTCGTCTTGCTGAACTAGAACGATTGGAAACAGAGGGTGCTGATGTTGCTGAGACTATGGAAGAACCTATAGATAAAGATACAAGTGTTGCGGATATGTTTGCATCTCTTGCATTTGGTACTGAGTTTATTGGCGATGAAGAAGATGTTTCTGTAGTTGCAGATGAACAGGAGAGACCTGAATGAATATAGCCAATAGATTTAGAACATGTGATGCTTTACGTAGCAGTAAGCTAGAGAGAGCAAGATATTGTGCCTCTCTAACTATACCAAGCCTTATGCCTCCCGCAGGATGGACTGAGCAACATCAGTTGCCACAACCATTTAGTTCTGTATCAGCAAGAGGTGTTACCGCTATGGCTAGTAGAATGCTTAGTGCATTACTACCCCTGAATGATATGCCCTTCTTTAAATTTGAAATGGGTACTGGAGCCGAGCCAGAAGTTGAAGTAGTTAGTTATCTTAGTAACCTCAGTGAACAAGTTTATACTAAACTGTCCAGTGGAAATCTCCGAGAGATTATATACCAAGCATTGCAACATCTTATTGTTGTTGGAGATGTTTTGGTTATTATGGAAGATGACATGAACTTTAGAATCATAAGATTAGATAATTATATATGCCGAAGAGGTGTCTATGGAGATGTAGAGGAGATTGTATATAAAGAATATGAAGCTCTTCCTGGTTCTATGGATGACGATAGTATTCTTATGTCAGCCTCAGATGGATATGATACTAAGAATGGTTATAAAGAAATCTTCTGTCGAATGGAAGTAGTAGATAAAGATAAGTATGTTGTTACTAAACAAGACTCTGAGGGCAATACGTTACAAGGTGGTGGTGAGTACACTGTTTCACCCTACATCTTACTTAGATGGTCTGGTGTTCCTGGTGAGAACTATGCCCGTAGTCATTGTGAAGATTTGATAGGTGATATCAAAGCTTTAGAAGGATTTACTGAAGGTCTTATCAATGGTATTGCTGCTGCTAGTTTATTCTGGCAGGGCGTAGATCCTACTGGTATTACAGAGGTTGATGACATAGCTGGCACACCGTGTGGTGGCTTTGTTGCTAGTAGACCTAACGAAGTATTTACTATAAGTCCAGCCGCTACTATGAATCCTCAGATACAATCAACACAAACTGGTGTAGAGATACTTAGAAAAGAAATAGGCAGAGCATTTTTATTAGACTCTGCTAGCATGCCTCAGGGCGAACGTGTGACAGCTACTGCTGTACGCATGATTGGTCAAGAGTTAGAGCATGTACTTGGTGGTGCATTCTCCGCTATTGCTAGAGATCTTATGGAACCTGTCGTTAAACGTACAGTATTCCTTATGACTACTAATGCTGAAGTGGATGAACGCCTACAGGAAATGTTTACAGAAGAGGGTATACTCAGTGTGGCTATTATCACAGGCCTACAGGCTCTATCTAGAGATTCTGATCTACAAAAACTCATGCAGATGGGTGAGATGGTACGTAACCTACCTGAAGTAGCTGCTGCTATGTTCAAGTGGGATGAGTATGGTCGTGCACTTATCAGCTCCTTAGGATTCAATGCTGAACAATGGGTCAAGAGTGAAGAAGATGTTAAGAATGAACAGATGGAAATGGCGCAGGCTCAAGCACAGATTCAAGGCTCCGCCGACAGTACAAAAATGGTTAATCAAGCTGTGACTGAAGGCGGTCTCCAAGCAGCAATGCAGGATATAGAAGCTACTGGTGGTCAGGGTATTCAAGAGGCAATGGCATCAATGGGAGGTGGTATCTAATGGGTATTGAACAAGCTAGTCCCTTTAGTAACAGTACTTCTGGTGGTTATTATACTAGAGACTCTGCTGAGTCTAGTATTACATCGGCTACGTCAAGTCTAGTAAGTGGAAGAATATTTGCCGATCAAGATCCTATTGAAAATAATAAACCTATTATGGGTGTTACTGTAGTAGATGATTATGGTAGTACTCAAGGTACGGGTAGTATAACAGTTACTAGCTATCTTAATCTTTACCCTGTTGCATCTGCAGCAGCAGCGACAGATGCACTTGCAATCACAGGTGGAACTGTTTATCATAATGATGCATTCACTGTTCTTGTTCCTGAAGATGCTGGCGGATACGCTGGTGACGTTACTGCTACAATTATGGCTAGAAATTCGATGGGAAGTACCCCGTCTGCAAATCAGATTCATTGGTATCTTGATCCGAGTGGTGATGCTGCTAAAATTGCTAACTTAAAACTCGCAATTAATGGTACTACTGATACTTCAAAAGTAAAATTTGGGTCTAGTTTTACAAACACGCTTGGCGTTAAAGGTCTTACAGCATCTAATGGTACTGCAAGTATAGAGACATACGCTACTCTAACCGCAGATAATACTGGTATTAATGGAAACGACATTGCACTTACAGACACAGTCGGTACAGTTCTTGTCAATGAATCCGCACTTGCAAGTGGAAAACTTGCTGGTGGTGTAGACGGAGGAACTCATCAGATAGTTTTAACAGCAGCTGATGGTGGATATACTAACCTTCTAGTAGCTTCAACAACAACTACTACGGATTCCGAGTTTGGTGCCTTTGCTGAATTTCAAGTTGCAACATCAAACGCCGTTACAGCAACAAACTTAAAGACCGCTATAAACGGGCTAGATAGATACGATGCTGAGATAGATAGTGTTGATAATACCAAGATTAATATTACCCAATCAGTGGGTGGTTCTTCTGGCAATACTACTATTGCTTTAACAGATCCTTTAGGGGCTGGCATGACTGCTGTGAACTTTACTGGTGGTATAGATCCAGATCTTAAACTACAGGGCTCACATAACGGTATAGACTGGGTTGATATTACTATACTAGACTCAACATTCCCTGGAAGTACTGGAGTTCATTCATACTATCCAGATTTAACTAATACCTATGTTCCATTTTGGAGAATGATATGTAACAGCACTGGCTTAAGTGTTGGTACAAGTGGAACATCTAAATTCTTTTACTTATATAAATAGGAGGTGACTCGTGGCAATCGAAACAGCACCCGTCTTTGCAACCACTACAGTTAATGGCTATACTGTTAGAACTACTGCTGCGTCAACCGACTTATCAGTCAGTACTAATTCTTTGGCTAGCCCCATTATTTTACCCTCAGCTGATGCAATTGAAAACAAAAAAATTATTATGGGTGTGGAAATTACGGCTGCCTATTCCGATGTTGCTGCTAGGCTAATACTAGAGGGATCACACAATGGTACAGACTGGATTACAATCACATCGATAGATACTGATACTGAACCAAATACTGTAGAGGTAAAACCATATTTCGTAGACTTAACAGATGTGTATATACCTAACTTTAGACTTCATTTTAATAGCACCAACACTAGTGTAGGAACAACAGGCAACTTAAAATTCTTTTTTGCTTATATTTAAGGAGTAAATCATGAAGAATAATGATCAATTATTTTCTTTAGATATAATAGGATCATCAGATGATGTTACTAAGAATAACTGCGCATTAAAACAGAATAAAACAACTATGCTAGGTCGGGGTACTAGAGATTATATAATATCTATGCGTAATGAAATACTTTTTAATAGAGGATATAATCTACCAGAATCCTGGGATCATGAGTGGACAAAGATACTTGGTCCAGTATGGACACCAGAAAACCTTACTAATATAGAATCATGGATACTGCCAGAGTATTTTCATCCCGAATCATCGGATGAAACTAAATGTGTGTGGGCTAATAATAGAATAGGTTTTGATGGAGATGCAACCACTCTTGGCACTGGTGGCTTTGAGCAAAACGATCTTGCAAAGATGCCTGTGTTTCTTAGAAACACTAGCCATAGAAATTTCAATGGTTTAAAGTTTGATGGTACTAACGATGTTATGCGGGGATCATCTGGTGCTGCATGGAATGTAGGTACATCAAATTTCCTATGCTATGTAGCGTTTCTACAAACGGATAGCGATGAGAAACAACCTGTGGTTGCTAAAAATCAGAAGAGTCGCTTTCTTCTTGAAGCCGATTGGTCAGGCTCTAACATTTCTGCAACATTTAATATGGCTAACAATGAACTACTTGTTCGAATGAATACAGGTTCTGATGGTTTTCAAATTATAGGTTTTGGTAGAGGTACAGGTCCACCTGAATCAGTTACTTCGAAACAGTGGATAAGGTCATATAACTTTGCTACTGAAACAACTGCTTTGTCTGCTGATACATCAGATTTAGATCACTCACAAAAACCAGGGATAGGTGATGCAGTTGGTGTTTCATTTAGTGATGAATTTGATGGTGTTATATATGAAATAATATTTGTGAATGATGACTTGGGTGCAGGATCTGATATTAATGATGATGTTAAAGAAAAGATAGAAGGTTATTTAGCGTGGAAATATAATGTACAGGGTAATCTATATTCTGGACACACGTATGAGAACAACCCACCGAGAGATATTGTCGCGGGGTGAATATTTGTGTAAATTTTAAAGGAGAAAAGAAATGGGAAAGCTAACTGAGGTAGAAAAGAAAAAACGAGCTGCTGCAAGGAGAGCTGCTGCAAAGGCTGGTGGTAGAGGAGTTACTGGTATAAAGTCCAGAACAACTAAAAGAGCAAAGACTAGAGCAGCAAAAGCCAAAACAAGTGGTGGTCGTTAATTATGGCACCAGAAGATCCGTGGGAGACTCATCAAGGACATAGTAATGGATGGGATCAATATAAAAGATTAGTTATACACGAATTAGAAAATACTAATTCTAGATTGGATCGGATGGATAAAAGATTAGCAAAAATAGAACGTAATATAGTGGTACTACAAACCAAGGCAGCTACATGGGCTGCAGGTATTGCTATTGTAATTTCTGGGGGCGTTAGCCTCCTACTTAAAGTCCTTTGACTCGGGGGAACCGAACAATCATAAGGAGATCATATACATATGACAAATGACAATCCATTAGGTAACGAAGGTGAGACTCCATTGGAACAATCTCACGAAAAATCACCAGAACAAATTCAACATGAACACGAGAAGAATGCCTTCGCTACACATATAAATACAAGTGAAGAAAAGGTACCGGATCACTTTGAAAATGCTGGTGCATGGTTCGATAGCCTAAAAGAAGCACAGAAGGGTTACACACAAGCACGACAAGAGATTGCTGAATTAAAGACACAGCAAATAGCTGCTGCTCCGGTCCAAGCGGATGAAATGTCTAGCCCACAATTAACTAATGAGCTACGGATTCCAGAACCTAGTGTGGTAGAGGAAGAAACCGAAGCTCCAAAAATACTTGATGAAGGAACTTACGAATCTTGGGGCATGGAATTTGCTGCTAACGGTGAGTTTTCAGAAAGTACTCGGAACGATATCAAGCAGCGTACCGGGTTTACGGATAGAATGCTTGAAGATTATGTCACAGCACAGAAGGCTAGGCTCAGAGAATCGTATTCAAAAGCAGCCAACACAGTTGGTGGTCAGGATAGATTAAATAAGATTTTCAAATGGGCTAGTAATAACCTTCCAGCTGATGACATGCAGGGAATAAACATGGGTCTAGCTTCACCACAATATGAAGTAACTCTCAGAGGACTAGCGTCGATGTATGATAGCTCAGTAACAGCCGCAAAAGCAAAGGAACCCGTCAAGAACGAGAACCTTACGCAGGTTGCTGCTAGCCAAAAAGGTATATTACCTTATGCTACTCAACGCGAATTCAAAGCTGAGAGGAATGATCCTAAGTTTCAGTATGAGCCACAGTACCGTGATATGGTACAACGTAAGATGGCTATAACAGACTGGAACACATTACCTGCATAAGGGGAAAGCGGAACCCGACTGGGAGACTTAAGTTGAACTGTATAAATCCCCCTCTTAACCGAGGCAACGGATAATACTAAGTTACTAAAGTTCCGCTATGAAAAGGACTCGAAAGAACAATCCTAAGTATATAGTAATTTTAATGAACCGCATAATAATTTTACTTTAATTTTTTAGGAGGATTTCTTATGACTGTTGTAGGAGATTTAGGACACGACCGTCTCGCATATCGCGAGGCTGTAGGTGGAGAAGTATCAGGTGCATCTTACGTTGACAACGTAACCGCTGGTAAGCTTTGGCTTCCAATTTGGTCTGGCGAAGTCATCAATGCATATGATGAATTTAATCAATTTGAAGGTATGGTGAAATCCCGTACAATTCCTAGCGGTACCACGGTTGAAATTCCAATCACTGGTACGGTAGACCTTAAACCTTTTTGGAATGCTGGTGAAGAACTCACTGGTGGTTCAACTGCAACAACGTCAACATTCCAGCTCAAGCTCGATAAGCGACCAATGGCCGCACACTTCGAAATTGATAATGTTGATATGATGTTGACACAGTGGGAGTTTCGTAATGAACTCGCACGTCAAGCTGCTCAAACTTTAGCTAATGCTAGAGACAAGCAGATTTATTCGTATCTAACTCGATGTGCTGTAACAAGCCAGATCGCTAATGACCCTCGTCCTACGTTGAACTTGGACGATGCGTTGTATGGTGATGATGGAACGGGCTCATTAAAACTTTCATCTTGGGGTACAGCTGGTGCTGCTGCAGCAGATCGTGCTACAGGTGCTCTTAGTGCCCTTGAGAAAGTTGAGAAGTATATTGTCTTCCTTCAGGAAAACAATGTTCCATACGATAGATTGTTTATGGCTGTAAGCCCACAATGTTTCATGGATATTCGTGCTCTTGGTGTGGCTCGTGCCTCTGCCGACCTCGGTATTGGTACTACGAACACGGCAAGTCGTCCAATGTTCAGTGGTAATGATTCTTATAGCTTGGGTAGTGGAATGAAGGATTCATATGGTCAACTCACTGATTCACTTGAGTATATGGGTTGTAATATTATCAAGACTAATCATGGTTCTGATAATCTTAGAGATACCTCAGGCGGTACTACTTTAGGTGAAGCTAAGTATAATCTTGACTGGCTTATGGGCATGACAGACTCAACCACCGAAACTACTGGTGTTCGTGCTGTTATGTTTACTCCTGAGTCTGTGGGAGCGATTCGTTTACAAGGTCTTAAAGTTGACGTTGTGGATGATATTCGTCGTAATACAACCTTTACGGTTGCTTCGATGATGAATGGTACTGGTGTTCTTCGTCCTGAGTGTGCGGCATTGATCCACGCTGGGAATGGAGATCATGCTGATAACGACACCCGAGCTGAGCTACGTGGTGCTAGTAAAATAGATGTGGATGCAGATGGCTACGTAGAAGCGTAACTAATCTGATAGAAATATCATTTGCCTTGGCTCCCTTAGCGGGGAGTCAAGGTTTTAACAAAGGAGGATCGGTAACATGGGTAGTATTTCTAAGTTAGATGCAGTAAATCACATGCTGTTAATGGCAGGAGAATCTTTGGTATCCGATCTAGAGGAAAACTCTGGGCTAGATACAGAGACAGCACAGTTCTGTTTAGATCAGTTCATTCGTGACTTTCAGATGCGTGGTCTTGCTAATAATCAATACATTAAGAAGACAACCTTAACTACTGATGGGCAGATTACACTGCCCACGTCTCCTTACGATACACTGTCGGCTGAACTAGCTTCAGACCACTCCAGTGTCGAGAACTTTAGAATCGCTGGTATATCTAAGGGTACTGTTGACAAGTACTTATGGAATGTTACTGATCAAACCGATCAATGGGCTAAGGATATTGAGTATACTATAGTGATAACTCAAGCAATTCCTTGGGAAGATATGGATACTCCAGTACAACGTGGAATCCTATCATCTGCTGCTAGACAATACCAAATGGTAACACAAGGCGATGGAGATGCTGATATGTACTTAACAGGTTTAGAATCATTATATGTAGCTAAGGCTAAGGGTGCTGATTTAGATGACCGTAGACGTACAATATTCTCTGCTGCTCCAGACAAATTAAAAGATGCTAGGGATAGACGTGGTAGTAATACTCCAGACTTTAGGTACTGGCGTACTACGAAGTCTGGAGGATAATAATGGCTAAACGACGCGGTTCATCATTCTTTCCAATAAAGATACCTATCAATACCCTAAGTGGTGGTGTAGGTAGACAGGCTCCTACTAAGAGACTTCCTTCTGAAGTAGAAAATATGGATAATATATTCTGTACTACAGAAAGATCTATAGACAAACGAAATGGCTTCAGTCCTTTGGAAGGCTTTGGATTAGATATGGATATAGACTCGGATATGGAAATCTGGTGGTATTGGTTCTTGGTGGGTAAAAAACAACAGTATATTGTTGGCTTAGATTTTGATGCTACGAGTAATACACAACAATTATTATATGTTTATAAATTAGAAGATGATGGTTCAGTTAGTAAACAAAATATAGACCCAGCATTTATAGATATGCCAAGTACTGATCCAGACTGGAACCCTGATTACAGCGATATTAGGAAATATATTACACATAGTACTACAGAATCAGCTAAAGATGTTTTGAGAGCTGTATCAGTTGGCTCCTCTGTTCTTGTGTTGAATACAGAAGTTAAGGCTGGTTTTTCTAGCGATGGTACTGATAATTATATGTTTAATTTAAACGGTGAAAAGACTTCGGTTACAGATATAAGAGGTCGGAAGATAGAATACCAAACATCTATTACCGTAGACCCTGAAGGTACTGCTGAAGTATGGACTGCAGCTTCAGATTATATTTGGGATCAGGGTGCTATTGATACTACAGTCGTTGATAATGCACCTGTATACAATGTTCATACCGTAAAGACTGGCTTAGAAGCAGATCAGTTACCTGGTCCAACTAATGGTGTTAATAATACTAATCCCGCTGGGGCAACAACCTATTGGAAGACTGCTCAAAGAACAACAAAATATATTCCTGTAGAAGATTATGTATATCCAGATGGAACAAAACTATACTTAGGTCAGTCTATTTCTAAATGGTCTGACCTTAAGTTTCCTCCAGATGCTAATGATCTTACTGCACATAATGGTGATACACTCACAAAAGCTACGATTCAAACTTTATATCCAGATTCAGGGGATGCTTCAGGTTCAGGTAAGATATATTATTTGAACCAATCATACCTTAGTAGTACACCAGGATGGTACCGAGTAATAAATTCAGAAAATACACCATACTTAGAAAAGGTACGTACTCCTGATGAGATGGGTGTTATAGATAAAAACAGAATGCCTATGCAAATATACTTAGACGAGGCTAATAATCATTGGTCTATTCGTAAGATAAACTGGGATGCTAGAACATCTGGTACAACAAACAGTAATCCAGGTCCATCATTCTTTAAAGATAATGACAAGAAAGCTAAGCAAGTTAAGATAAAAGCTATATCATACTATAGAGATAGATTGTTCCTAGCATCGGAGGATACATTAGTTTCCTCTAGATTGGGTGACTTTGATAACTTCTACCTAGATGATCCTGCTAACATAACCTTTAGAGATCCTGTGGATCTTAAGGTCTCATCAAATGTATACACCCCTATCACCTTCTTACAACCCTTTAAGGACTTCTTGTTCTTAGGTACATCGGGTGATACACAATATGAACTCATGGGATCAGAGAACCAGATATCTCCACTGACTGCTGAGATAGCTCCTACGTCATTCTTTCCAATGTCTGAGGATATGTCCCCACTTGTGATGAATAATAATCTATTCTTCTTTGCTAAGAATCGTTTATTTATATACTTCCCAAGCTTTGAAGCAACGGGTCAACAAGCATTTGAATTATCACAACACGTACCTGAGTACTTACCTGATAATTACTGGGCATCTACTGTATCTGCAGCTCATAATATGATATTTGCTATAGGTGGTGCTAGTCCAAGTAATGTACTATATTGCTATAGAAATCAGACAGCTGGCGAACAGATAGTTCAAAATGCTTTCTTTACCTTCTCTTTACCTACTTCTTGTAAAGTACATTCTGTATCGTGTATAGGTGATGATCTATATGTTATAACAAAACAAAGTAATGCTATTGGTAATTATATTACACAGATACAAAAGATGACGCTATTACCTGAAGATGGTAATATTCCTAGAATAGATAACAGAGTACTTACCAGTGCTTCACAAGTTGTGTATGACTCTAGTTCTAATGAAACTAGTTTTACTGTTCCTATTTCTATGAATAGTTTTAATCAATTTATATCTATCAGCGGAGAACACGAAGGATCTATAATCGATGTAACTGTTATAGGCAGTGAATCTACCAGTGAAAAGACTCGTCTAAAAGCATCGGGTAATTATAGTTTACTGAGTGGAGGATATATAGGCACAAAAATGAATAGCGAAGTAATTCTATCGGATATCTTTGTAAGAGACGAAAAAAATAATATCATACCAGGAACTTTAAACTTAAGATATGGAGTATCTAGGCATCACAAGACTGGACCCTATGATATAACTACATCCAGAAAGGGTAGAGCAGAAAAGGTTTACTCTTTTGTACACGAAACCGTTGGTTCAACAGAAGCATTATTAGAAGATGACTTCTACGAATTAGACGGGGTTTTTAAATTTCCAATTATGGGATTCGCTGATGATATTATAATTAAGATAACATCAGACTATCCTAATCCAATGAACATAACAAATATAGAACTCTCTGGTAAATTCAAAAGAGTACCTCACTTCTTAACAACATAGGAGACAAGCCGTGGCTTACGACAACAACACAGATAAAGTAACCTTTATCAAAAAAACAGGTAGTGAGATTATCTCCAATGATTACAAAATAGATATATCCTCCTTATTAGATAGTACATCTAAACTTTCATCAGTCTTAAACGATTCAGATGAAATTATGATAGTTCGTAAGTTCGACAGTAGTTCTATTTCTCCAGCAATAACCGCAGACGAAGCTTGGTCTGCTTGGGTGTTGCCAAAAAATAATTCCAGCGGAAGTACTATGTATTCTTTGTCTGGAAACGATGTAACATTTTCCCAAACAGCTAGTGATTATACGTGGACTACAATCCACAGTGGTCGGGCTGCTGATGTAGCTCTACCAGCCCTAGCAAGTGGCGATACTGTGTATGTCTTAAGAAAGACGTATGCTTTACAACACCTAGTTACATGGACTGCTGGTTCTAAAATTACCAGTTCAAATCTTAATCTATTTGGCGATCAGTTTCTAAACCTTAGCCAAGAATTAATATCTATGTGGCAAAATATTCATAGCTATCATCCCGCTATGGGACAACCAAGTGGTATCTGCCCCCTTGATTCTAGTGGACTGGTGCCCTCAACTAACATGGGTGGTGCAAACGTTGGTGATGGACTTGCTGGAGTTGGATCCGTTGCCAGTCCTTTGGTAGTAGATCTTGATGGAGATAGTTTAGAATTCTCAAGTGGAAATCTTAAGGTTGCTACAGTAGATGGACTAACTTCATCTTCAACTTCAAAACCCCTATCAGCTAATCAAGGCAAACTATTAAATGAATCAATCTTAACTCTTACTTCAGGTATTGTATATAAAGGTGGATTTGATCTAGTAACTAAAGATGCAGCTGATCTTGGAACTCCTGTTGCAGGATGGACTGTTGGGCATACTGGATCAGGTATCACTTCTCATGCTTCTTGGGGATCTCTAACGATTGCTAATGGTAACTTGGTACGTTACAATGGATCTGCGTGGCAAGTTGCTCAGTCTGCTGCTAGTGTCCTTGCTGATGGTACTATTGAATTATCTGCGGATTGGGATGCTGGTTCAACTAGAACTATATCAGCTAAGACTCAAGCTAATACGGACAGCTCAACTAAACTTGCTACTACAGCGTGGGTAAGAACCCATACTGGTGCTGCAAGTGCCAATATGATTTTGACTAGTATAGCAGATGTCTATGTTGATGACTCAACAGTTGCTGAAGGTGATATGATTTATTGGGATGGTAACTCTTGGGAGCCTATTCTACTTAATGACATAACTCCTGGCTCTAATAAAATTATAACTACAGGTGACAGTATTGAAGATCTTGCTGACGTAGGGTCTATGACACCAGGTGAAGGAGAGGTTCTAACATTTTCTAGTGGTTCGTGGGTCTCAACTGACATTGGTGTAACGCCATCTGTTGTAACTTGTGCTGGTGCTACTCCTGCCTCAGATACTGCCACTGGTGCTGATGCTTCAACAGCAGTACTAGCAGCACTAAATAATGTTAACTTAGGATCAAATGTAACACTAGGAATGGATACGTCTGTACTAAGTGTTCTTGAGTTTGGTGGGAAGACACACTTTATTGGAGATGGAACAGCTGTAGCTTCTACAGTAGCACCAGACTTTAGAAAAAACGTAACTATTAGAAACGGCACTCTGAAATATAATCTTGGTGATAATGATGATAAAATCTTGCTTAATTATGAGTCAACTACTGCATTATCTACAACTACTAGCAATAGCATAAGTATGGGAACATCTAAGGTTTCTGTAGCTTCCTCTACAGGATATAATGTTGGAGATTTTATTAAGATTGTAGCAGATAATGACCCAGCAACAGCCAGTGATGACGATGTTCATCATGTATATGTGTCGAATACCGCGGAAGGGAATAGATTTTACTCTCAATGGATAGGTGAAATTGCCCGTATTGAAGGAAATAATATATATCTAACACACCCTATGCATGTAGAATTTACTTCGGGTGCAGCGGTTTCTCGTAATGGTGTGGGAACCAGTGGTCAAGACCAACTAAAAAATATTACATTCGAGAATATGCATTTTGAAGACTATTTAACATCAGAAACACTTTTGGGTAGTAATCCAATCACGCTAACTAGTGGAAGCTCTAACTTTACAGTTACCTTTCCTGCTGGACATGGAATGTCAGTTGGAGGCGCTTTCCAACTACAAGGTGTTGATGCTTCTTATGGTGATGGTAGTACAGGGTATACAACCGCTGATCCAGCAAATAGCGTAGAAGGTGATATTAATGATTGGTTTAATATTACTGCTGTAGATGGTAATGAAATTACTGCGGTCTTGGCTAATAGTGCTGTAGCAAATACTACCGGAGCTACTGGTGGTACAACTGCTCAGCTGTTTATTAGTAGACACACTGGTACACGTATAAAAAGTGGTTATAATATTACTTTTAAAAACTGCACTTGGAATGGATTTTCTAGATACGCTGCAGAAGTAAGAGAGTGTAAGAATGTACGCTTTGAAAATTGTGTCTTTAGGAATTGTTTTCCTGAAAATAATACTACTGCATCGGGTGCTGTTCGGATAATCGAATGTGATAATGTTTCCTTTGATAATTGTAGATTTGAGAGATGTGTTAATGGTATATTTGTTGCCACAGTAGCAAGTAGAGTATCTTCAAATATCTATATTAGAAAATGTTATTTTAACTGTGGTAGACCTATTTGGTCGAGCTCTGCGAATTTTATTTCACAAAAATTTGAGGTAAGTGATTGTACGTTTGAGGCAATGCGTTATAGAGACGATATAGCTTGGATGGTGAAGACAGGAACAAATCGGTTACAATGGTCTTGCATACAGGTTTACGGTGCAGAAAATACTCGGATTATAGGTAATGATATGTCAGCACAGGCAGAGATACCTAGTGGATCTGATACCTTTGAGCAAGCTCCGTTCTGGGGTGCTGGAAACGGTTGGGATAGAGATGACGAGAACAAAGGCGCTATGCATGATAAAATTCCAGTAAATCGAGGAGCTATATACTTAAGAACTCAAAACAATCGCTGGAATACTTATGACAGGCAATTCGGAAGTGCTGGTAAAACTGTAATAAGAGAGAATATTATTATAACCTGGGATAGCAGCCCCACGGTCGTTATTGTTCCAATGTGGAATACTGTGGTAGCAGATCAAACAACTGGACAATTCGATAGCACTATATCTATCGTGAATAATAATACTCACGTACAAGGAGAGGCTTATGATATAGATATGCAATACGGTTCGCAATTAACAAACTTACATAACTGTTATGGATTTACAATTTCTGGAAATAAAAATAAGTCTACAAGAGCATGGAAATCTATCCCAGGAACAGTTGTCGCAACAGGCGATGCCCCCAATACTCTTAGGTTCTTAACCCTTAGTACTCGAGCCTCGGGTGGTAAAGGAGGACGATTTGTGTACGGTAGAATAACCGACAATAACTCGGTATTTAGCCATGATGATGGAATACAGATAAACCTTGGAGGTGTATCAGGAGGAGAGTCGGTAGTTGGCGTTATACATACTGTTTTAATTACTAATAATTTACTTACAAACGGACTTTATGGAATTTACAGTATCATATCAACAACCGCAGGAAGGGATCTATGCGCACATTGTGTACTAGGAGAGAATTTCTTTAGATCAATAAAAGAGGAAGCTCATTATAATAAGGATATATTTACCAACGCAGCTTCTAAGAACAAAGATAGAAATAACTATATAACTTAAACCATGAATAGAATAAAAAAACTAAACGATCAATTTTTAGATACTCTATTGTTGGATCTGGATGATCCACAAAAGTGTACACCTGGTTTATATCAGGTGATACGGGGTGTAATCAACGATAATAAGGAAGACTTGGATACTATACCAAAAGAATCAATGGAATTCTTGCAGGATAAGATGGTCTCAAGTCTACCATTTAAAAAGGAGATAGTATAATTATGTCAATTGGTAGAGCATTCAAGGAAGTTGCTAGGTATATGAAAAAAGAGGGTATGTTTCTAAAGGGATATAAAAACACGGGAGCCCCTAATACAAAGAAGGGTGGTACTCAATTTAAAAACATAAGTGGTGGAGGATGGCTTAGCAAAGCGTTATCGGGTGTAGTTAAGAAACGACTTAGTACTGTAAGGAAAAAGAGGTCAGGAATGCTAAGCGGTACTGCTAGTAAGATTGTTAAAAAGAAATAAAGGAGACTGAATAATGCCACAAGGTAAAGGAACATACGGTAAACAGGTTGGAAGACCCCCCAAAAAAGGAAAGAAAAAGAAAGCAGTAAAAAAACCTGCTACTAAGAAAAAGCGAATAAGCTACTAAATGAATATACCTCAAGAAATGCTTGATGACTTCAGGAACCACATGTGGGCTTGTTTCAAATACTTGGGCTTAGGAGAACCTACAGGAGCTCAGTACGGTATGGCTGATGCACTACAGAGTGGATCAAACGACATGCAGCTACAAGCTGGACGTGGGTTTGGTAAGTCCGTGATAACAGCATGCTTAGCATCTTGGTTTCTTCTGAAGGATTCGAACTGTACAATCATGGTTGTTTCCGCTACAGGTAACAAGGCAACAGAGTTCATCTCTATGACACGTAGGATCTTAGATCTTGTGCCATACTGTGAACACCTAAAGCCTGGCGATCATACTACTGATAATGCCTTTGCATTCAACGTAGAAGCTAGAACAAAGATTGGACAAGACAAGTCATGCTATGCACGGGGTATTACATCCCAGATAACAGGGTCACACGCTGACTACGTTATCGGTGATGACATCGAAATCGAAGGTAACTGTGAGACTGCTAATGCAAGAGAGAAACTATTATCCAAGGTATCAGAATTCGAACAGATACGTAACGTAGGAGGTCGTGTAATATTTCTGGGTACACCTCAGATCAAGGACTCGATCTACAATCAACTCAAGACTGGCTATCCTGTAACTAAGTTCCCAGCTATAATGCCTGATCTCACTAATCCAATAGAGTCTGAAGATATAAATGAGTGGGTGGTTCAATCTGGGCTAGAGCCTGGGCAAGCTACCCAACCTGAAAGATTCTCAAATGAAATTCTTCTGGAACGTATGGCTAAGATTGGACCCAAGTTATTTGCTTTGCACTATAAGCTTGATACATCCTTGGCTGACTTTGAAAAGTTTCCGTTACGTCTTTCTGACTTGATTGTCATAGACGTACATCCTGACATGTGTCCCGAGAAGATCATATGGTCAAACAGTAAGCCTATGAAGGGCGTACCTGCCTTTGGTTTAACAGGAGATGTTATATATGAACCTATGTGGATAGCTGAAACCTTTGTACCATACTCTCAGCGAGTGATGTACATTGACCCATCGGGTCGTGGGTCTGATGAGACTGCTGTATGTATTGCCTCGTTTGCTAATGGATATATATTCATTCACGAACTTGTGGGTTATGTTGGTGGGTACGAGAAGGGTATACTTAATAAGATCTCACGTCTTGCTTATGACTATGGTGTCAAGCTAGTACGAGTAGAGTCTAACTTCGGTGATGCTATGTTCTGTCAACTGTTGGCACCCATAATGACTGACATCTGTGGCTCTGTTGCTATTGAAGATTTTAGGGTGGGTGGTCGTAAGGAAGCACGTATCATATCAACTATGGAGCCTGTAATGACTCAGCATAGGCTGGTATTTGACAAACGTGCTATATGCCAAGAAGAAACACAGAAACAGATCACACGTATATTCGATAAGCGAGGTGCGTTACCTCATGACGACAGGATAGATTGCTTGGCAGCAGCTGTATCACACTGGGAAGACCAGCTACGTACAGATGTTGATGTGATCATAGATAATAATCGTAAGGCAGCTGAGCAACGACAAGTTGATACATGGTTAGATGATGATAGACGCATGGGTCTATGGTCTAATCACCTAAGTGGTGCTGTAATTAGACGAGAAAAAAACAGACCGCCTATAGACCCTAATAAAGCGGGTTGGGCTGTAAAGGGTCGCTCATGGTCTTGAGAGAGATTCTTTGAATTACCCGGGGGTAACCCTATTAAACCAATGAAATGTCTTAGACGGGCTGTATGGCCCAAAGGAGGAAATCTGATATGCCGATGGGATGGATGATAGGTTTACAAGCAGGTCAAGCTTTGCTAGGAGCTCAGGGTGCAAAGGCAGATGCTGCTATGCAAAAAATGCAGTTTGAAGAACGGCGTTTTAATGCCAGGATGCAAAACCAGATAAAGAATAGAGAAATAGCTAAAGCTAATGCTATGCAATGGATGGCTAATAAAAAGATAGCTGAGTCGGCTAATCAAGAAAGGGCTGAGACTGATTTCTATTTACGTTATAATTTTAATAATGAATCAGGCGAGTTATCTAGACAACACAAGCAATCTAATGACCAAATAGTATCTGCATTATTCAGCAGGGGTATAAGCCCAGACTCTGGTACAGCTAGGGCTCTTATGAGATCTTCTATGGCTAGATCAAAACAAATATTTACTGACAGAAGTATTAATCTTAGCAATGCCTTGATAAGCTCAGAAAGAAAACAACAACAACAATTAGCACAAAGAAACTTTGGCTACAATGCACATATACCATTGATGCAAGAAGAATATAGAGGACAAGATCCGAGTAGTGCATTTAGTACAGCACTTACTACTGGCTTAACTTCAGCTGCTATATCAGGATTCGGAATGGCGGCACAAGCAGACTTCAATGCTGACTATTTGGCGGCACTAAACTCAAGATGATAAAAAAACAAATAGAAATACTGAATAACTTAAGTGGACTAGAAACCAATACTTCTCCTAATACGGAGGATGTTATAGGAGATTACTGGATTAATAGGTCTGAAGATATATTAGAGAAAACTAGTGGTATGGATCCTCTTGAAAGGGCATTAACATGGGATAGAGAAACTAAAGACTGGAGTGGTTGGTCAGCAAATAAAGAATACTACTGGAATACTAAGTACTCGCTTAGTCCTGAGACAGATGAAATAGCTAAGCAATCACATGTTAATATAGAAACAAACATAATATCACAACTATCTAATGAAGAACGTGAGTACTACTTTAGAGACAATGCTTATAAACTACCCAACCACTTATTCAAACGCTTAGAGCCATTGTATAATATTACTGATGCTACATTGACTCAGCTGGGAATAGAAAGAAGCAGGATTAACCAAGAACTAGAGTTCAGTTCTTGGTTAGATAGTAAGTCTGAAGAACTTAAAAAGGTATCATCAGATGTTGGCAAAGATTCAGCTGCAGAATCTTTAAGACTGGCTTATATGAATGATCACATGGAGATTTCTGTTGATGATTATGGTAATGTTGTTGTTCCAAGAAATGGTGAACCATTCAGAGCTCTTGATTTAAAGGATGTAGCTGATATATCTGAAACCATTATATCAAAGGTAGACTTAACTCCAATAGCTTTAAAAGCTGTTAGTCGTGGAATAGAATCTTCTAGACAGGAACAGCTAACATCCGAAAGACAAGCTCTAACAGCACTGAGATTGAAGATTACAAACCCAGCTATAAAAGAAGAGCATAAAAAAAGTATATCTGTAGATTATGCTATGAATATAAGTGATAACCCTAGAGAAGATATCAGTAAAGATATAAGAGATGTAATAAGAACTGATTTAAAAAATGGAAAGATACAGTCTAACAAAGAATTAGCTAACGCTTTATATTTATATCACAAAGATATTAGTAATATTATAAAGGAGAGAATATAAATGGAACAACCAGGCATCACGGGTCCAATACCAACAGGAGTAAACTATACTCCTACGTATACTAGGGAACAAGCTATAGACTTTGGAGTAGAATCGCCTATTGATTCTGGTGCTGAGTTCTATAAGGCTTGGGCTGATGTCTTGGGTTTTGGTGTCGAGTACTTTAAGAACTTAAGGGATATGACGTTTGAAAGAGAGGTCATGAAAATAAAAACAGCAAAGCGACTAGCAGCTGAAGAATTAGCTAGGAAGAAGCAAGATGAGGCAGATGAGAGAGCTAAGGCAACATTAGACCTACAGAGATCGCAAACAGATATGTTGCGTATACAACAAGGTGGTACTAATATACCAACAGGCTTTTCAACCCCTTTAACTTACTTTGAAAGATTGTACCAAGGAGGTCTATATTCACCATGGAACCAACCAATGTAGAGAGTCCAGAAAAAGTAAGACTAGATTTTATCTTTAAACAGATCGAAGATAATAGAAAGTCTAACGAAAATTTCTTAAACATGAAATATGGTTTGGATAATAACGAAGAAAAGCTAGACTACATATTTAAACAAGTCAGTAAAAAAACACCAAAGACTCCTGAAGTTGAGAAGCCTGTTGATACTGATAACTTTGATATGCTTGCATACATTGAACAAAAAGATCCTGAAGTACACGGTAGTATTATATCAGCAGCTAATGCAGATGGATACGAAGATGTCGATAGTATGGTCAAGGATGCACAAAACACAGCTATAAAAGAGCTTAGGGACTGGGCTGATAATGCTATGTTTAAAGAGCAGTATACCAAAGAACATGATAAAGAAATGAACGACATGGGTTTAGTATCAGATGGTGAAGTATCTGATATTAACACTAAAGAAACTGTAATATCCTTTGAGGGAGAACATATTACAGTTCCACCTTCTGAAACTAAAGCACCTAAAGTTCCTCAGGAGCAGTTAGTAAAACTAGGAGAGGAAAAGAAACAAGCTGAGAGATACCACGGTATAGGTTTTGTGACCCTTGAAGAATATTCATATGATAAAGATCTAACAGGTGATGATATTATAAATGATCTACACCGTAATATAGAACTTATGAGTCAAGGTAGCTCTTCCTTTGAAGCTAACATAGCCATGAAATCCCAAGCGTTACAAAACATAGCTAAGTTAATTGGAGCATCTAAAGTACAACCAGAAGCATACAGTAGGTTAAGTGAAGTGTTCCCTGATGTAAACTTTGCAAATCCTAAAGAAGCATATATGTTATTGAAGTATAAAGTACAGTCTGCAGCACAAGAGTTAGCAGTTGCCTATAATGAACAAAGCAGTCCAGAGGGTAGGTGGAATAAGTTTGTTGTAGACATAGGTCAAGAGCACTTTAGTGAGAAGATTGAGTCTACTTTAGATTTACATGAGTTTGTTGAAGATGTTATTAATGATAGAGATTATAAAATATACTCTAGAGCAGAACAGTCAAAGATTTTCTCTATGTATAAATCACTGATGGGTGAGAAAAAGAATTTCTTTACAGAAGTAAAGGAGGACGCAGTACAACGAAACCTCTTTGATGCCACGACCCAAGCGATAGATAATGGCAAGAAGGATATTCCCGCAGTTATGGCGAAGATTTCCTTTAGGGAATCTGGGTGGAACTTCCTTGCGCATGATCCTTCTGATTATGGTAAACTTAAAAACGGTGAACCATTGCCTACTAAAAGATATAGAGATGCCGTAGCTATGGCAGAAGATAAGTTTGCAGAAAGCTTTAACAAAACTATTCCTGGTAGTGTGGATCCCGATTCTGATAATTATGCAGAGCAAAAGTTAGGAGCTATTGGGAGATTTCATAGTTTAATGGAGAGGGATGCTGAGGGTGTAATAATTGGAGTCAGAGCTGATGCTGTGGATGACGTAGTAGGATATAGTACACTTATATCAGCTATATTGGACACACAGAATAAAGTTGGTCTCAATAATGAAAATCCTTTTCTAAAGGCTGCTGCTAAAGATTTAATGGATAAGATTACAATATTTGGCAACTTAGATCTTGATCCTATGTCAAGTGAATTAGATGCTGATCTAGCACAAGGTGCTTTCGCATCTGTAGTTATCCTAAAAGAACTCTTTAAAGAAAGAACACCAATTCAAAAGGACGCGATTGCAGAGATGCTTGGAATTAAAATCGAATCAGCAGATGTATTATCATTTTTAAGCTATGCATTAGTAGAAGCATTTGATAATGCAGCTCAAGGCACATTAGGAAGACTTAGTTCTGTTATGAAATCAGATGATCCGATGGCTTTAAAAAAATTCTTGGAGCAACATACTGTAGATTTAACTGTGGTACAAAGTGTAATGAATTTGTTAACTGCTACAAGATCCGAACCACAGGGTATAGGCGGTATGAGTGATTACTTAGAAGGTGATGCAACTGGCGGAGCGTTTTATAAGTACGATATTGATACGATGGTAGAGAGCAAGTTGATCAAGGATGACACAGAATTTCAAACATGGGGAGAAAACACTGTTCGGTATTTCACACGTTCGAGGATATCGTTTCCTGCCAAAGATTCTGAAAGGGAGAAGGGTTTTAAAGCTCAGATTATGGAAAGTGGAATCTACAGTGAATCCCAACGCACAGAACTCCTCAGTCTGGGTAATGGAAGTGAGAATCAGAGACAGCTTATGTACATAGTACATTTACAAACCCTATTAAGATTTTCAGACAAAGAGAATCAAAACAGATTAAGCTCTATTGATAAAGTAGCTATGATGTTAAAAGCATCTGGTGGAAATACTTACGATACAGGAATACAGACTGTATTCGATCTCCTAGCACTAGATGTAAAACCTGGAGTAATTATGGAAGATGGTACAGAACTTACAGACAGTACCGTTGAATTACCAAAACAAGGTACTCAGAGTATAGGATTGACCGCGAATACGGTTAAAACCTATAGACTATCCGATCCCGAAGATGGCGATAGTCTGTCTAATGCCGTGAAACACTGGGGCAATAACGGTGTAAATCTAGCGAGAAGTGTGTCTAGACCTAGGGGTTATTTTGGTAGAGTGTGGACTGAGATGGGTAAGAGTGGTGGAGGAATACCCACAAAACCAGGTGACTATGGTGGACTATCTGGCGAATCATATGCAAGCCAAAGTAAAAGTATAATAGACGGACACAATGCTGCTGAGGCAGACATGAATACTATGACGCAAACACTCAGATCCAACATGAGTTATGCAAGGTGGATGGACTACGCCATCGACCTAGGTATTAGCGAAGCCGATTGGAACACTATGGTAGGGAATGCTATAAATAAAACATTTGATCCTGTTAGGGAAAAACTTAGAGAGGTTATAAGTTCTAATAAAGATAGGTTTACTTATGGAAACGAACAAGCTCACTTATCTGTACTATACCATGTCTTAAAAGAAGCAGGAGGGGAAGGATGGATGGATATAAAAGCAGAGCATCTGAGGCCAATGGCTCAGACAAATAGAGGTAAACATCTAAACCCCCAACAAATAGATGCTATGGAGTCTAGAAGAACAGCCCAAAAAGATAGACTGCTGAAAACTATTACACCCAATAATAGAAATAAGATTGTATCTATTATGCAACAATCAAGCTGGGGACAAAATAAGGACTACAGTTCTATAGCAAACGATGAATTAGTACTTGATTACTTTGAGCTACGACTAGATCCAGGTGCTCAAGCTATTGATCAAAATAAAAAGATGGCTCCTATATTAGGATTTATGGGTACCACTATAGGAGTACATAGAGATGGTACTAGATTAGTGTTACAACTAAAAGGACAAACACCAATAGCTCTGCCTTGGTCTACTGAACCAGATGGAAACCTTCCAGAACAAAAAACGAAAGATTTCAGTGTTGACTTTGGTAGTCCATCTTTATTGGATCAGGCTAAAAAAAGGGAACGTGAAGAAGATATAGAATTTGTGCAAGATATTCTAGAATGGCAAGATGAAGACAACTTCTCTTGGACTGAATCTGTTGCTGGAATTCCACTTTCATTAAATCCAGAATATTGGTGGAAGACAGGGTGGATAATATCAGGTATGTACAAGGATACTATAGTTGATGGGTGGGACTATATTACAGATGGTTACTGGGGATCTCAGTCACAAGAGGAAGTTGATGAGTTATTATTGAAAGCTATTAGTGAAGGGAATATAGACCAAGCTGAAGGAAATGCTGAACTTCAAAAGTATATTGCTTTTGGTGAATCGACGTTAGAAGAGGATACAGCACCAACACTAACATCTAGTGAACTAGATCAAAAGGTAGATGAGCTTCTAGAAATGGGAGAAACCAATAGAGCTAGGGCTAGGGCAGGAGATTATACTGGCGTAACACGTTCTTTAGATCCTACTGGTTCTGGTCCAGATCTTAATAATCCTAAGATCCGAGCTGGTATCACTACTGGAAATGCTACAGACGAATTGCTTAGAGATTTATTCGTTGATGATTTAAAAGAATGGGATCAGTATGAAAAAACATCTAAAGACTACGCTACTAATACAGTTATCAATGAGGGTAAGCTCTTTAATAAGAAAGCTGACTTTACTAAATTCACAACAGATGCTAATGCAATTAGAGATGAAATAACTAAGGGTGGTGGACGAGTTATTACATCTGAGATTAACTTGGTTAGTGATACTCAAGGTCTTCACGGAAAGCCAGACGTTATTGTTATGACGGAGAAAGGTAAAATTAGAATTTACGATGTTAAAATAGTTAGTGGAGATTTAAGTAATATAAACAAAAAATACGATGGTGATAAATATTCAAGACAAAAGAAATATTCTTACCAGCTTAATAAGTATGCAGACATGCTTGAAGAGAGGGGTTATACAGTAGAAAAAATTGGTTTAATTCCAATTAGAAGAGATGATAAGAAGGTTAGTGTTCAGAAAATTGGAGACAAATACATACTTACATTTCCTCGTAAACATTATAAGACTGGCTCACTTACATTAGATAGTAAAAGAGTAACAACAGATAATGAGATGAAAAAAATTCAAGTACTAGACGAAGCAAGAGAAGCGGGTGCTACTGTTGAAGAGCTTGATGATATGGCTACTGACTGGTATATGCCAGATGGGGGATTACAGCAGCTAAATCAAGATTCTATGGAAACAGAGGAACTCGATGAGTTAGAGTCGGTAGAAGAAGCAGAAATCCGCAGAGAAAACCTTGAAGAAGCCATTGAATTCTGGGAAAATGCCCTTGGGTTTAGTATAGTGGGTGGCTTTGGAGCTCTTACGGCTTTAGAGGCTTTGTCTATTCAATCTGAAGGACACAAGCTGAACTATGTGTGGGATAACATGTACAGGCTGACCGATAAGCAGATTGCTAAAGAAGTAGGAAAACCTGTAAAGTGGGTTCGTAAACATATAATGAGGCAGCGAGAACAGTATAGTATCGGCAAAGATGTCTTCAAGGGTGCTGGTGAAAAGATGTCAAATGTAAAGGCTAAAGCTTTTAAGATACTACAGAAACCCGGTAGATTAGTTATAGCTAGAAAAGTAGCTACAATACTAGGAAAAATAGTACCACCCCTATCAATTCCTCTGTTACTTTGGGGTAATGCTGAAGATGCAAAATTGATAGCCGATAAACTAACTCAAAATGAATTGGAAACCCTACAACGTATAAGAGATGATGTCAAGCAGGGAGCTGATCCAGTAGCTGCCCATATAATCAATCAACTTGCAAACTTTGCTCGTAGCCCCGGAACTAAATTTTAAGGAGACTATAGTATATGGCTGACCCACTGTGGCAAACAAGACCCATTACGCTAGATGTAACCGATCTAGATATAATGGAATATACAGCAGCAATGCGAGAGAAATCGTGGTCTGCTGTTAAGGATAACCCACTTTCTTTAAATAGAGAGGAGGACTTTGACAATGCTGAAACATACCTAGACATTGAATCTAATACATGGGTAACTGGTGTAATGGAGAAGAACCTAGCATTCGAGAAGTCAATGCAACTGAGTTATGATAGGGGTATCTGGAGTAGAAATGTTGCTAATGATGTTGAAGTCTCTAGGCATATCATGGGTGGACGTGATCTTAGAAAATATGATGAGGATTCTGTTTTAGGTATATCAGAATCAAATGAACAGAAGTTAAGAGATTGGGGCAAACTAAGTAAATGGAACTTAGTATCTGGCTTAACCAGCTGGAGAGCAGCACCAGGTGTAGAGTATGCTTATGATACTCCTGAAGAGATGTTTAGCCTTAAGCAAGATAATTGGAATACAGAAGAAGCTTTAGAAGTATTAGCAATGGACCAAGTGTTGTATGGAAAGTATATCAGTGCTTTGGGTGGGGCAAAATATATAGAGGAAGCAGTCGAAGGTTCTAGAAACTCAATAGAATTTTGGTATAAACTAAATCTTGCTGTAACAAATAGAGCTATTGCCCATTCCGTAGAGATGCATAATAGATATGATAGTGGTCTTGACCAAATATGGACAAAAAGTAAAAACTTTGTAGTTAGTGGTATTCTAAATGATCCAGATATGGTAGCAAGTTTAGGTTTATCGGCTGCTTTAGCAGCTTTGGGTGCAGGAGCCTTGGGTGGAGCTATATTTATAGGTAAGACTGCTAAAAAAGCTACTGATAAAGTACAAGCACTGAAGAGATTAAGTACTATTGGTCATTTAGCTAAGTGGCAACAGGGTGCTAAGTCTTTAATTTACTATCTACCGGAAAATATTGGACCCACCATACTTAACAAAACTATATTCAAGAAAGTAGCTGCACAAAAAGGAATTACTTTAGGTAAGGTTGGTACATATACTACGGGTAACGTAGTAGAAGGATTTATTAGTGGTGGTTTAGCTGAAATTATGAATCAGTATCATAGAACAAGTACAGGAGTACAAGAAGAAGTAAGCTGGGATCATATCTTAACTGAAGCAAAATGGGAAGCTGCGTTCTCACCATTCATTAACCCAGTTATGGCTGGTATTATGATGATACCACACACAGTAGGCTCACAGGCTTTATATGGTAGCCTTGGTGGAGTTGGTCAGAAGATGGCGGGTAAAGAACTTTATAATATGATCCAAGGTGCATTCAGTGGAAGGTATGATATTGATGCTACTATGGAAAGCTTAACAGCTACAGTTAATCTAAGAGGATTAGTTACAGAAAAGACAGGATTAGCTTTTCAAAATGATAATATCTTTGGAGATGAGTCAGTAGGAATACTATTGAATACAGTACTAACCAATACCAACTTATCCGAACATGAATTAATACTAGAACTTACTAAGGCTGTAGAAAATATAGACCCCACAGTTTATATTAAAGGTGGTAGTGGGGAAAAGACAATAAGTCTACCAGCCTTATACACAAAACTCTTCGAGAACTTAGCCCAGAAATTTGGGCTAGTTGAAAAGGCTGAAGAATCTTTCTCTGATACCACAGCCTATTTAGCCATACAAGCACGTATAGCAGAAAGAGCTTCAGAGCTTGGTCTGTCAATACAAGAATACCAAGATAAGGTCTTATTAGAAGATAACAACTTCTTTGATCTTGTTGATCCACAATTAAAGAAGCGGTTAGAGGCGGAGTGGGACGCAAGAACAGAAGAGGGTGGTACTTCTTGGGAAGAAGCTAGTAATGAAGAAAAGCTAGACGCTGCTATTAAAGTACAAGACGAGATAATTAAAAAAGCTCAAGAAGCTAGAGGGAAGTTAGCCCATAAATTAAGAACATCTGGTAGTAATCTTAAAGAAGCAACTAATAAAGCTAAAGAACACTTAGGAGTAGAAGCAGAAGTAAAAACGGATTTATATAAAGAACAGCTTAAGCTAAAAAATAGGGTAGAAGATCCGAAGAATGCTTCTCCAGTAGTGTTACTTAAAAATATAGATAATGCTCTGAAGCAAGGACTCATAACAGACTTACAAGCGCAGATGTTGCGAACCCAGGCTGAAAGTGTATCTCAAGGTAATATGTCACTTTCTGATTTTAACAACTACATACAACAGAATATAAATCCCAAGGCGGTTATTACTGAAGTACCTATCCTTACATGGTTGCAGTCTGCTCATGATTTATCTGTGTCTGGTGTTGAGTTTAATAATAGATTAACAGGAGAAAAAGCAAAGGTTGAGACAGAAGCTGATGTTATTAAGAAGGAAGATACTCTAATTCCAAAAGAATTTACTGCAGAGGCTACACCAGGGAGTGTAAAAAATGTACTTGGAAACGAAGTACAACTAGATGAAAACAATAACCTTATTACTGACGAAGAGGGTAATACTAAGATTCTCTATACATCTCAGGTGCGAGAGAGAGATCTAGATACGTGGGATCCAGAAACTGATGAGGGTTACCAGAAGGCAAATAAAGATCATGAGGACGCGAGAGAGTTAGCAGACATAGCAAAAGAAGAGCAGGAAAAATACTATAATGAACAACTCAAAAAAGGTCGAAGCCAACATGATCTAGGTAAGGATAAGAAAAATAGTGAGCTATTTAAAGCAAGGGAGAAAGCAACACATGCGGAAGCCGAAGCACTGTTCAATCTACGGGAGTATGTCAGTGAACATGACGTAAGGAAACCTGTTGATTGGGCTGATTCAGACAGAACTATGGGACAACGCTCAGGAGTATTCCTTACGCCTACCGAAGCTCATGCTAGAAGCTATCAAGGTCAAAAAGGTGTACCGCTAAAATATGATCCCGAGCAGGTTACTGCAATAGCACAAGGGAATCCTATTATAATAGACGTTAAAGGTGCAAGTTTTGAAGCAAGGATTTCTACACCTACTTTATTAAACGTACTGCCTAAAGCATTTATAGATTGGATGCTAAAAAGCGGTGCGGGTCGGGGTGGAGACTCTAAGCACCCTTTAACTAGACAAAATTCTGGTATGACTCTAGATATACTGACATCTGCGCTCTCTTCATGGCATACGGAAGCTAAGCGTAACGGTGAGGATACCTCAAAATTTGAGAATGTAATAATATTTGAGAATATCGAAGATGTTGGCTCGACACAGGAGATTACACATGTTGATGAAGCATTAGGAGAAACTGTTTACGTTGTTTCACCAGAGCAGTTAGTTGCAAAGAGTGAGGTAGATAAACCTAGGAAGACTGCTGCCCCGGAAACCACAACAACACCTCTTTTTAAAGATGATAAAGGGCAGCCTAAAGTATTTTATAGGGGAGGAAAAACTGTAGTAGCTGCCGAAGCAAAGGGTCAGAAATACATATGGCTTACCGATAGCGAAGAACACGCTCGAACATTTAAGGTAGAAGACAAACCATTAGAAGTAATCGAAACACACTTGATTATGAATAATCCCTTGGATTTAACCGACCTATCCACATGGAATATAATACTTAAAAAGCGAACGGAGTTTGATGAGGAATATACGGCAGAGGATCTTCTTGCTGCTCTTCCTGAGGGCTTAAGAGCTGATCTAAGACCTTACTTAGAGGGAGTTGAAGGGCAAGAAAGAAGCTATGTGTGGATAAACGCTCTGCTTGGACAGAACGATGTACTTACCAAAGAACTAGGCGTAGATGAATTTGTTAAGATACTGAAAAAACATGGTTACGATAGTGTAGTTCACAAAGAAGGTGATGCTATTACATATGCTGTTTTATCAAGCGAACAAATGGTTTCTTTAGAAGATGCAACAGCAGAGGTTCCTAAAGTCGTAGAAGCTGGTTTAAAAGAGGAAACTAAAAAACCCAATGATCTTATTGACACAGTGGATAATGTAAAAGAAGCTGAGGAAACAATAACAAAACTAGAAGATAGGAAAAATAATTTATTAAAGTCTAAGCCAACTGATATGACTTCTGAAGAGTACGACAAAGAAATTGATATCCTAAATGATATGATATTAGATTTAAATAATGATATAGATATAAGTAATGATATCTTAGCTGAGTGGGCTGAGGATTCTGGTGTTGATATATCAAAGATCGTTATACTTAATTCTGAAATAAGAGAGCTTAAGAAAAAGGAAATAGAATTAGCCAGAGCTTTGGACGAAGAATTTAAAAAAGATTTTCGAATAGTCAACTCCGATATGGCGGGTATATATGGTATACTTGCCGTAGCTGCTCTAGCGTCTAAGAGTGATGAAAGAAAACATTTTGATAATACAGATATCGACGAGGATGGGGCAGAACATTTAAATGCTATAATAGAGGTGATTCCAAATACAAAAAGAGGAAAGACGTGGCGTACTAAACTTAAGGGTCTATTAGATGGTAGTGATTCAGGTTGGAACACGAAAAGAATTAACCACCTATATAGGTATTTACAAGAAATACATAATGACTCCATTGTTAATGTGAAAGAAAGTGATTCATACAAGGTATACCAGGAAGCTAAATCTGAAAGATTGGACAAGGTGGGCGAGGCTCTTACTGAAAATAATAAACAGCTTGTAAAAGAATATAAGGAAGGTAAGGGTGTATACGTAACCTTAAGTGCTTGGCGAGAAGTATCTAAAATGAAGTCAGAGTTAAGAGAAAAGCTTAGACAGGATAGACAAAGTTTTGAAGAACTAATGACGGGAACTATAGATGAAGATACAGGAGAAGTCTTAGTAGAAGGCTTTGTAAAAGAAGGTCAAGAAGAAGCAGATGTAAACATAGTCTACGGTGATTTCTTTGGTTACTTATCTTCGAACACCAGCGTTGAACAGAACCTGATACAACAAATGAATGATGAGAGTATTGACATAAGTTATGGCTCAGAGATAACTGTTCCACAGGCAAGAGCATTGTTTGAGTCTTCGCAAGAAGAAGCAAGAGCTTCTCTAAAGACTTTAGAACCTGGTTCTTTTAGGTATATGCCAAAATTACCTAGAAATCTAAATAATCTTAAGGGTACGTCTTTAATCAATACTGATCATACTGAGTATATGTTTACAGACTTGAATGAAGAAGAGTTATTAACGCTGCCCATAGACTCTATAAAAGAATTGGGTAGAGAAATTACAGAAGAAGCAATAGCATATGTAGAACTATTGTCCCAACTAGAGCAGATACAATCAATAGAAAAAGCATATGGACCTAATGGTGGTATATACAACGCAGCCATTTACGGTATTATGCCAAAGTATATGAAGGACAGGTTGTTTACCCCTTGGGATATATTCAAAGAAGCTATTATAGATAATGGCATTGTAAATAAAGACAGTGATGCCGTTACTCTACAGAGACATGCTGGTTCTATAGAATACAGGATGAAAGGAGAGTATGGTGCCTTAGCTATAATGCGTAGGTGGGCTGTTAGAATATCATCTAGAAATGATAGCTGGTCATCCGCTATGCTTAGAACAGGTCTAGAAGCTAGATTAAACTCTTTGCTCGAAACAGATAAACCAGATTCTGTTATACACTTAATTCATGCAGAGAAATTACTAGAACAATTAGAGATAGCTGATGCTTTAGTAGCTCGTGAGGCATTCTTAGATAAAAATGATGGTGGTTATATATTAGATGTAGTAACAGAAACAGGACGTGTGGGAGAAAAAACCACTAGTTTAGCTACATTCGAAACATCGGTAGCCTTGGCTATCAATGGACAAGTTGAAGTTGTCTTATCAAATGAAATAGAAGCTCGTGTTTTTATAAAGGGATTAGAGAAACACTATCCTGATATATTTGATAAGGACTTTAAGAATATGTTAGATGAAGATAAGGCAGCATATCTAAAAGAAAACTTATCCAAGATTATAATAGAACGTACTAGAGAACTATACGATACAGGAAATTTAGTAGACACAACTATTGAACGACTTGGTAATGGAGAAATTACTAGGCAACCAGCTTCATCTCTAGGAAAGGCTTTGGTAGATGCATTAGATGTAACAAAACATATGCCTATGCGTAATCATCTTGGGCTACATCCAGATAAAGGTTTTTATACTGGTGACATTGTAGAAAAGGTATCTGGAGAATCTTTGATTCAATTAGCTCCAGGTATTAATCAGATAAACGAAGTTGCTCCGCTATCTCCTGTAGTTATGGCGAGACTGTTGTCTCACTATAAAACTCAGAAGCGGGTAGATGCTATATTAGCCAAGAAGAAGTTTACAAAAGCTGAGAAGAAAGCAATTGAAAAGTGGCGAGAGGAAATATTACACGATCCCAATGTTGATAGAACTGGTATTGACTATCCTGTAACTTTGATGCCTAAAGTAGTAGGATCAAGTGTAAATGATAGGGTTATAAAGCGTAGTGAACTAAAAGATTTCTTAGCAGAGATGTTCTTGGGATTGCCTCACATAGGTACATCTGCTATACACGATGCTATTATATACAAAAACAATACTATAATTAACTTTGCAGATGGTACATCTATGGGACAGGCAACATGGCTTTCACAGCTTACTGCTGGCTCTAAGATGATTGTTCCGTTTAATCAAATAGGAATGATACTAGCAATTGAAGCTACGGCTCCTGTTAACTTTAGTGGACTAACTCGTTCTTTGGTTAAACAATCACATCGAGTAATTAAATCTTGGGAAGAGGAGTATGGAAAGGATGCTGTTGATGTTATGTTTTCCAAATCTTCTAGAGACGATAGAAACTTTAATGCTTTAGTTGGACTTAAATTATTATCTTTGGCTAGAGACACTAGGGTTCCTAAGTTGATAGACCAAATTGAAAATGGTTTCATTGATGAAGATGGTAACGCAGTAGAAGGAATTATCGAGGCACACTTTAAAAATAACAAGGAAGATTTTTATATTGCTGGGGGTATCGGATCAAAGAATCATTTATTTGATGAAAATGTTGCTGGAGTCAATACATTCCTACATGTATTCGAGGGGATTAAACACATTAAATCAATCTCAGAATGGAATGCAGAAGTAGAGGCAGCAGAAACTTCGGGAGATTCTAAAAGAGTTAAACAACTAAAAGCATTGAGAGAATTATTTAAGATTCCAACTATGCGTAAGGTTTATCAAGGCGGCTTTGGTGCATTCCAACAAGACTTTAATACAAAGCTATTAACACAAGCACGAACAGGTGTAACTGCCAATATGCCAGACGGTATAATAGCAATCATTGGAATAGAGAGAGCATTCAAAGACGAAGGTGTAAAGTTTACAGAAGATGAAATAAATAACTATGGACGAGCAATAGTTAAAAAGTCACATGGACAAGTTTCGTCTGTTATTGAAGTAGCACTAGGATTAAGTCCAGCATTATATGGAAAGGTTCTAGAGCTTCTGGAGATGAACTCCAATGATATGACTACACAGCAGTGGAAAGATACACTAGAGATGGTGTATGACAATCCTACTATAGGCGATGATAATCCGTTATATCGTCTAGAGTCTTTAGAAAAACAAATGGAAGGTATTATACAAAGACTGGCACAGAAAGATTATGGTATAGATCCTAATACCAAGCAGCCAACACCAGATTCTATTAAGCGTACTAAGAAGAAGTATCAGCCAAGAATAGATAGAGCTACTAAATTCATAAATGATACCTTAGAAGCAAAGGGATGGGATAGGATTATCCCAAATACTCCAGAATGGGAAACCCTGAAAATGATAATGATGGGTGTTGATATAGATACTAAGGAAGGAAGAGAAAAAGGAAGACAGCTTTATCGTTCTATGGGATACTTTAGAGCACTGAACATACACAACGCTAGTGCAAAGAAATTTAATGTTAAGCGTATGGGTGATCTTATGACTCTACTAGGTCTTGAGGAGATGTGGGATGAAGGTGACTGGGCTGGTATTAAGGATTACTTAATATATACTACAGCACTACCGTCATCAGGATCTACACGATCCTTTAGAGATACTGCTGGTCGTGGTATGAATGAACAGGGTATGTGGTTAGAAAGAGTAGCAGTAGAACCAGATAAGTGGGTTAATAAACTTGAAGAAGATATGCAAACCATAGCTGATAATAAGTATGGTGGTGATGTATCTAAGGTTACTCTAGAAGAAAGACAAGAAATATTCTTACAGTACACAGAAGATAAGGATAATAGAGATTCATTTGGTATGTTGGATCTAGAGAATAATCCTTATGATTCCGTAACAAACTTTGATGAACACTTGGAACAGGTCTTGACACAACACGAATTAATGCAGTATGCTGAGTTTGCTCCACCACCCTTTGCAGATTATAGAGCAGAAGACAATGATATAGACTTAATCCAATCCTTCTACAAAGACTGGGATACCGATTCCCGAACCAGACCAGAAATTGTTGAAAGTCAGATAGCACTAGAAGAGAAATTCTTTGCGAATAACAATCTAGTAGGTCTATTGAACTTACGACAAGCTGTTCTTGGTGGTGTCTTCAGTAAGGAAGTTGCTAGTAAAACCATGTCTCCTTTATTACAATACTCACCCAGTGAAATTGATTATCATAGAGTAGCTAAGGATGGTCATATACTAACCGCTAATGAGCACCCAAGAGGTCCATTAGCATTACAGGCTCCGTATAAACAACACTCGTATTATCGAAAAGGCGTTATTCGATTGCAACGACTTTCTATTAAAAAAGAAATCAAAGATGCAATAGGAGAGTACCAAGATCTAATGGCTATTGAGCCAGCTACTGATGCAGAAGCTATGATGCCAGACTCATTCTTAGGTTGGCCTATACCGTGGAAAGTTGATAACTTACCAAACCCTCTTCCTTTCTCTATAGAAGAAAATAGATTGTTAGCCGATACTGGAGAAGTTGGACGAAGGGCTGTATCCATACGGAGAGAGATGCTCGCTTGGGCTGAACCTATAGGTTTAGTAGATGCTATAAATAAGAGACCAGAGGCTTTGCCATACTTCTACCATTTAATGATGGCTGATAAACTTAGACAAGCAATAGTTACTAGAGAAAAGAAAAGCTTTGATAAAGAATTGTCTCCTCAAGAATTAGAGATATATAGAATGAGATGGATCGATGGCTATCATAAGATCAGTGACCTTTCGAGAACTATAACAGAGACTGAGGTTGATCCACTGAAGCTAGAGTCTGAAGGATTCCCAATGGCTATTGTTGATCCTGATTTTGCTGATAAGAAGATGAGTGAGATTCTAACATCTGTTCCTGGTCTATATAATAATAAACCTCATTTATTCTCTAGAACTAATTTACACGATCAGTTAGTAGTGGGACCACTGGCTGCCGAGAATATAATACTTTCTGTAGACGGTAAAGAAGTACCTAAGGATAGTATCTTATACAAAGACTTGCATTATATTTCATCGGTTATTCAGGGACACGACTTTAACCAGTTGCTCATGTCTATACTGTTCCAATCCTATATTGGAGAGATTTTAAGGGATGGTACTTGGATAGAACACGCTCCCAAAGATCAACGAGATAAGCTAGCAAAGAAAGCTGAGATGTATAAGGATAAAAAATATTGGAAAGATCCTGAGTCATGGCGATTATTTACTGAAGATGAACAGCTATACTTAGTAGACGCAGCTCTATATAAAGCAGAAGAAGAAGGTGGTACAAACTTAGAGTTTGACTTAATACCTCACTTGATGGACTTGACAACTAAGCCAAAGAATATCCGAGATAAGGCTGCGATGTCTATGCAGAATAAAATAAAAGCAGTAAGACAAGTTCATGGTAGAACTACGGCAACAGAGTTTAACTTGCGTAATACAATGTTTGGAATGCTAACAGTAGCAGGACGAAAGATAAAAGGAAAACAAGTCAAGCTTGCTTTGTCAATAGATTCTGCCTTGATGTTATTTGTATTGAACTCTAATAACCCAGCGTTACAAAGAGTAAATCTTGCTTATCACCTTAAGAAAAGTTTAGGTGTTACCTTTGATGAAGATAATAATATGGTTCTAGATAGAGCTCCTCAGGAAGTTTTAGATTCAGCACTTGGTTTCAGTATGCACAGAGAAACTAGAGATCAAGTCATTACATCAGATGCCCTAGAAGCAATCATGAGAGAGAATGCTGTTAAAAAATATAACAAATCTGCAGATATATATGGTTCCATAGACGGAGCCCCAATAGACGTATTGAACTTACAGCAATACAGACTAGGGGCAGAAGGATTTACTTACTCAGGAATAGAAGTACACCTTTTACCAGTCTTAAGAATGCTTGAGAGAATCAATGTAGAGGGCTTAGCAGCCTTTGATACAGATGTATCGAAAGAACTAAGAGAGACTGTTGAGGAAATTAGGAAAGATATAGAAGCAGTAAAGGAGAATCCAGTAGATAACTCTAGAACGATAGCGAGATTATTACTATTGGCAAATAGAATAGACGCAGAAGGAGATCCTCAGGTTGCTCATAACTTAGATAAAATTATGATTGAACCATTCCATGAAACGTTTGTCACAAAGGAAAGAGATATAGCAGAAGGTAGATATCGTAGACTAAGTATACTATTCGATGCCAAGGGAGACTGGCAGTTGAATCCTTGGTACGCCCATGCTAGGGAATTCCTCTGGCAACAGCCAGGTACAAAGAATCCCGTTCCTGATTTCTTAGCTAGTATAGAGAAGAAACACACACTGGATGACAAGCAACGAATGTTAGCTGAGATCGGTCTTGCTTTAGCTGTAGGCACAGATATCAATGAACATTCTGAGGATACAATGGCGTGGTTTGATGACTCAACTATTCTTGGACCCGATGGTAATAAGATTGACGCAGGTGAATACTCTAAGACTAGCAATAAATTTAAAGAGTTTATAGCAATGACTAAAGGTAATCCTCACTTGGTTCGCCTTAATGACCAAATCAATAAACTGACAGATCCTGAGGGTGCTGAAGGTATCTTAAACGAGGGAGCAGGTAAAGTTATTAGAGCGATTATAATAAGAATGTATACATATAATCAACTAAGTATTGAAGACATTCAATTAGAATATGATAACAAGAAACCTAAGTTTATGACGGCTAGAAAAGAAGGTGACTCCTATATCCTGGCTATCGGTAATAAGATAAAAGATACAGAGGCATCTTCGGATGTTATTATTGCTACACTGGCACACGAATTTGCTCACATAGCTACAATGAAATTCTTAAGAGATGGGCAGATGACAACAGATTGGCAAACGCTTATGGCTAGTAAAGACGGTAAGTCTTATCTTAAGAAAATGGTTACAGCTTGGTTTGGTGGTCGAGAGACAGTGGCTTCTAGAGAATATCTTAATCATCTTAATAGTGAACCCATGGAATTCATAGCGGGTATGGTTCAGTTTCATCTACTAAATGAAATCAGTCCATACTTAGATCTTACTGAAGGAGAGACAAATGTAAGTTTGAGAGCACAGACTTTAATGCAAAAAGTTATGTCTTATGTAAGAAATACTTTTGTTAGACTACACAGTGTCTTTACACAGTTTGAAGAAAGTAATCCAAAATTATATAAAAAAGTAACTGAGATGAACGAAAGAATCTTAGGGCATGATAATAGATATAAAGACTCAAGAGCTCCTATTGTTAACAGGGGAGACATCAGTGAGATGAGTATGGAACTTATTTCTCCAGTACGAGAGATGAAAATTGATGATGTTGAGCTAAGAGATGATGCTGTTTATATGGAAAAGATAAACGAGTTAATAAAGCTGAAACAGCAACGTGAAAGATTCTTTGTACTGGAAGACTCAAGTATTATGAAGGATGCAGAACTAGCTGACCACACCAAAAGAGTAAAGGATTTCTTTGGAACAAATAGCAAGAAAGAAATTGATCAAAGGATTATGGACTTAGATAATAGATTAAGGATAGCGGGTAATCATGCTGAAGATCATGTTATGACCAGTGGTATTACTAGGTATGATTTCCATAAGGGTAAGAATACGTTAACAGAATATGGCTTCTATACAAATGACCAATTAGATATACACGGACTTGTGCAATCTGAATATCAAGATAGAACATTGGTTGCTGCTGCCGTAGAAATTATGCTGGGTAAACTATTGACAAGATACGGACAGCCAGTTACTGGCGGGGTTGGGCTGGGTGCTAGGAAGTTCCTAGAGAAGATATCATCAATGGTAAAAAAGGAAGGGGGCGGTAATAGATTAGGACAAGGATTAGTCAGCTCTACTATAGGAGCTACTGGTGCTAACTATACGTATAATTCCCACGTTCTACTAATTATGATGGCATCAGCACTGTTAGATAACAGAGTCGTACATACCACAGGAGACTTTAATAATCTTGAGGGAGCTCCTTCTGTTACAGCAGCACTAGAAAAAATTAATCTACAATCTGATACCCTGATGGTACACTCTGCTAATATCAAAAACTTAGTAGCATCTCTAGATAATCTTCCTAGGAAGCAGCGTAAAGAAGCAGAGAAGGCTATACATGTTCAAGTGTTTAAGTTAGCAGATATGGGTGGTGATTTCGATGTAAATGATATCTCATTAATGGATCCTATGTTAAAGACTAAAGAGATACACGCAGAGATTATTCAGTATGCTAAGTCTTTTAGAAAGTCTTTGGATTACTTTATTCACTTAGGTGTAGAGATGGGGCAGTATAAAGAAGGCTTTAAGGCTGCTGTTCCATATATGTTAAACGAGAATGTAACTACAGACTCTATAGAAAGCTTCAGTGAAAATATGAAGAACGTTATTTCACATAGACTTATGTCTGAACAAGAGAAGATAGATCCAATTACTTTATATTTCATAGGTAAGATACCCAATTTATCAGATACGTTAAAAAGAATAACAGAGTTCTTGGCACTGGAGTCCTCAGATCCAAAGATATACCAAAAATTGATAGATACGGTTCTAAGTTTAGAGAGTAGTTCCTATGATAAAGAGTCTGAAACAACTAAGCAAGAGAAAAGAAATATATTTAAAGATACTCTAAATTCTACAGATACACGTAGTGATGGCATTACTGAGTTCTATACTAAGGAAGCTAAGCTGGCACACACTAGCTTACGTAAGGGTATATTGGCTATGATGAGAGAGATGGCTCTAGGTAAACTTACTTGGGATGAACTGGGAATAACAGAGAAGGACTCTACAAGATCCGAGTATTTTGATGCAATCAAAAATGGTACAAAGAACTCAGCTAGGATACGAAGCTTGAATGCTTTAGGATTCGATGTACCATATCATATATTCTATAATCCTAAAAAGGGTAGTAGGATTGAGTTTAATAGAGAGGGATCAAACAACCTAGAGACAGCTATGGATTTACATTATTTTAACTTTTTACACAAAGCATCTCAAGGTCTATATCACCCAAATGAATCTTGGGCTGTACCTAAGATCAGTGATCTAGTCCATAATGATGAAGTTATGAAGCATATTGTTACTGATCCTGTTACTATTGTCGAGACGCACAAGAAGTCAACAGGTGATATTATCTTAGAACAAGAACTTATGTTAAATGAGTTTGGTGTCATAGGTACTTATAATGACTTATTGAATCTAATAGAAAGAGCCTTCGATGCGATTGGTGGGGGTTATAGACATGCTGATGGTTCTAGAATGAGTGAAAAGGAAAGACAATCTATAGTAAAAAGTACTGAGCATCTAAGAGCTAAGCACGATGTTGTTCGTGGTATTGTTCGTAGAAGTCAAGCAACCAGTATCATAGGTGATTGGGCTGTACAAGTATCTCCACACTTGGCTAAGATTGCCTTTGGTGCTAACTTAGCCTTTGCCAGTATGTTAGTTGAGGGTATGATGAGCTCGTTCTCTGAAGGCATAGGTCGTAGAAATCTGAGAGGAGCTATTAATTCTATACTGATGCCAATTTCAGGAAACTTAATAAGGGGCACAGAAGAACGCAGAGTTCTTGCTAGAGATTTAGCACACACTATTAAAGATATTACACACGGTAGGTATACAGACTATGAGCAACCCGCCGTCGCAGCTCAAGAGTTATTTATGGCTGGTGCACTTAAGCAGTGGGGAGATAAAATGTTAATACCAGCTAAGCAAGTAATGTCTGGTATTGCTGGTAGTCGTGCCATATCATTTAGGTTCTTCTTATCCGATCACCTGAATAATTTAGTTTCTCTTCAGGAAGAAATGAAAGACGCAGAGCTTGATCCTGAAGATCATAACTATGATAGGATTCTATTAGGACACATGAGAAAAGCTAAGATACCTAAGTTCAACTTAAACTTAGTTAAGTATGTACTGAATAGTGGATTACTATCTAAGAAGACAAATCTGTTAGGGATGAAAAGTCCATCAGTAGAAATGTTCTTAGATATCTCCAATAAAGAGGGTAGAGATTACTATAGTACAACTAAGTTAATGGAGTATGTAAATAGACAGGACGACTGGACAGCAGACTCTTCAGCATACAAACAAGGGCTTGATATTATAACATCTATGCGACAAGCAGAAAAGATGTTTATTGAAGAGGTCTTGGTTTCTCCTAATGCCTTTGATATAACTACAGGTCACAGAAACGAAGATGGCTCAACATCACAAGGACCCTTTGAAGCAATCTGGGAAGTCTTTAGAAGATACCCTATGTTGTTTGTATCTCAGCACGTAGTGCGAAAGAGTACTGGATTTCATCCCATGAAATATGCCTTTAATCTCTTCGGTCTATTGTTGTTAGATACGTTATACATGATGCTATTAAGGATATCAGCAGGACAAAAATATGATGATCTTATAGATGAGTGGGAAGAAAGACCAATGAATACTTTGATTAACTATGGTGTTCGGCTTCCTGTATTGGGGCGTACAATAGCTCTGGCATCACAAGGTATCTTAAGAGCAGCCGAAGGATTCAAAGGAAACTCACAGAATATGTTTATTGCTGCTAGTGCAGCTGAGGTCATAGCTAAAGATATATACAAAGGTATTGGAGCTTTGGGTGGCTTAGCCTTCGGAGGAAACAATACAATATACGGTCAGGACTTACTGGCGCTAGCAAAGCATGTACCCATACTGGGAGAGACGTGGGGTCGTGGATTGGCTTATCTAATGATGGATCATGTCGAGGCACCAGATATAGCTCAGCCAGTGGCAAACTGGTTCTCTAGTCGTATGGATTTACGAAGACCAAGTATGTCTAGTAACAAAGGATTCCATCAGGGAATACCAACCGCTACATCTGGATACTTCTGGGAAACTATGATACATCAGGGTGGTAAAGAACTATTTCCAAGTATACAGCATGTCTCAGAATTCTCCAGAGATCTGGGAGCACCTGTTAGAAGAGAACAGCCAGAGCAGCAACCCATTGAAGCTCCAGAGTCAGCTCCAGAGACACTTGTTAGAACAAAAGATCCCATAGCTAAGCTGAAGGATCAAGCACCATACAGTAAGATTCCAGAGGCTCTTGAGGACATAATCGACTAAGGGGTCGAGAATTTGGACAGGGGTAAGAATGGTCCGTTGGCGGACAAAACCCCCCCTACCCCTCATCTGAGGATCACCCCCCTAATCTCTTGAAAGGAGATAACCATGTTTTACGTTACCCTAGTTATGCGTCCAGAGCACACTCACCCAGAGTCAACCGGCGAAGAAACAGAACAATACGACACCATTGCAGAAGCGATGGCAGAAGCACAGGCTGCAGTGCTTACTCGAGGTGTTCTTGAATACGCAGAGGTTGGTCGCTTCCATCCTGAAATCAACAAGCAAGGCATACTGTACTGTGTCTACTCTGTTGATCAGGATGGCTATCTTTCGTGCCGCAATAAATTCTAAGTCGAAACTCAACGGCGTGAGCCGTTGAGTCTGTAGTGATTAGTCACACTGCACTGATGAGACAGACTAACAACCCTATGAAAGGAGGATGCAAATGTCAAAAACATTTACCATCACTCTACTGTGTGTGTTCGCTTCGGCGTTCCTTACCGTGCTTGGTGCAATATTTATCAACACTATTGCTTTAACAGATCCTTTAGATGATCTTGCAGTGCCATTCACCATCGTCGCTACCCTTGGTATCGCCCTTACTATCCTTGGTATCATTGGCTGGTTACTCTTGGTGGTACTATCTACAGATCTGCCAGATAACAAGGCTGACTGTCCACATGTTATGCACTCGTGGCATAGCAAGGATGCTGCTCAAATGAAGAAGGACTATCAACGTGCATTGATGTACGGAGCTGGTCCTAACACTGCTTCAAAGATTACGGGTTATGATCCTAAGGAGGATCTTAGTCCAGATGACAAGCGGGCTCTCATAGAAACTGAGCGAAAATGGCGTTTACTCGAACTCTCGTTCAGTGATGAAACTCATGAGATGCTTGCACGACATCTATCTAAGGCGGGTCTTAGTCCAGATGACAAGCCAGATGATGATATAGCAGCTGAGGCGTTCCGTCGTATACACGAGGATGATGATATAGACCAAGAGGTTCAGGACTACATGAACAATCATGGTCAAGGAGATATGACAGATGATGAGCATCCCAATCAGGATGAAATCGATTTCTTTAACAACTCTCCTCCTGGTTCTGTGTAAGTTATATGTGATGGTATTATCCATCAAGCCTGACGAGGTGTGAAACGTAATGAAAGGCTCATATGAATTGGTCAAACCCATATCCATATGCTAACATGGAACCAGTGTGGCTGCAAGGCGACACGGATCTAGATTTGGACTTCGATTCTTTTGACTGGAAACAGTATGTAAGAGACGAAGTAAGCATCCTCAACCCACAGCTAGAAGATCTCGGTTACACCGTGATTGGATGGCACATGGGTGAAAAGGATTCTTTCGGTCCACTCACTAGGTTCGTTGAGTTGCAAAAGGAAGGTAACACTTTCTTTTGGTGCTACGGCTGACCATGTAAGCCTATACAATGGCGTTCAATCGCCCAGTCCCTACTTGCAACGTAGGGGCTTCATACCCATGCATTCTTCGGAGTGCATGGATATGAAGTTCAATGGATGAACTTCTTTAACATACCCACTCTTATGGAAGAGAAGGGGAAGAGTATTAAACCGACTGTATACTGTGTGGTTCACCCGCACATAAAAAAACTAACTCTTAAGCCCTGTTGTATGTTCAACAGCTCGAGTGCTTAAGATTTTCTTGTGGCAAATCCGAAAGGAGACTTCCAATGATTACATTGAAAGAAGCCATCACGCGTGTATGTCCTGCCTTTAAAGTTAAATGGCAGTTCTTTACCAAGGACCCGGCGACTCGAGTCCAACAAATGAGAAACACTGTGTTCGACACCTGTGTTTCGTCTGGAAACAAAGCAGTTACAATAGCTGGAGTAGATGATGCTATACTTAAATATACGGGTATAGCTAATGCTGATAGTATTGTAAACGGCACTGTTGTTCTACGTACAGGATTAACTAGCGATACTCCCGTATCATTAGATGATCCAGAAACAGCATTAACTGTTAGTCACTGGTGGGGATTAGAACCACCACAGCTAGCAGTGGATGGCTGTCAGTCGTTAATTAATGTACCACATTTTAACGATCCGTTTATTCGTGGTGTTGCGGAAGAGTTCCGTGAGACTATGAGCGTAAAAGCAGGAGAAAGGTTTCTCCCTGGTCGTGCTATGGATGAATTGGACCGTCAAGGTTTCAACGAATGGCATATCTTTGCTACTACCATAGAGAACGCTGCTCGTACACACCCCGATAGTAAGGGTTCATGCTTGCCTTATAACAAGGCTTGTCGAGCTATTGCAACAGGCGTTAATCGCAGATGTACACGTTTAGGCAAACACGTACTTCAGGCACACCTTACTGACCAAGGCTTAAACAAATCTGTTAGAGCTGAATCTTTAGCGGATCCTGTTAAGTGGTTACAAAAAATGGCTAAGAACGGAAAGAAACCAGGCGATGCTATGATTATGTTAAGTGACATTTATAGTTACCACTTGGTAGATACTACTGGGTTCACTCCATTCCGTATCTGGAAAGATATGTCTGGCTCTGGTTATACTATTCAACTGTGGTTACAACGCTGCAGAGAAGTATTCAAAAGAGTAGCAACTAATAGTCCACAGTTTGAACCAGCTCACAAAGCTTTCTGTAATGCTATGAAAGAGCTATCTTGGGGAGATGGCAAGTGGCTTAAGCTAGCTGCAGTACCATCATCTTTATTGATAGCTATTTCGAAAGCTGCTTTTATGGTCTGCATGTACACAGGTGGTCAGTATGCTATCATGGAAGGTATTACCGATGAAAATCGCTTCCACGACCCTAAGGAGGCGGCAAGATATATACTTCCACAGGTTCTTGAAGATCTCTACTTTGAGGGTCAAGATAATGAGGAAATCTATCCTGTTCTATTAGACCTATGTGGAGCATTAGCAAAGCTATTTAAGAAGACCTTTAAGAAGTCTGGCTTGTTTGCTGAGTACTGGACTGAGAAATGGGAAAATGCAATGCCAGCAAAAGTTGATGGTTCACAACCATACTTCACAGGAGTTTGGTTAGATTATCCAGGCGGAGGCAAGGTCTTGGCTCCTCACTTGGGTATGTATAAGAACAAGCGTGTTGAGCGATCAGTTAGCTGGTTAGACGGAGACGGTGGTTCTTCTACTGCAACCGTTAATGTACCTAAGTTCAATGAAAGTGCAGCTGTTCTAATAACACTGGTCTGTCGAGAATTCGATAGTGCTATGCTGTTTGAGGGTATATGTAGAGCTGACGGTGCTATAGAATCTTCTATGCACGATGCTATTGCTGCACACCCTAACAATGAACCTAAGGCACAGGTAGCTTGTACAACAGCCGCAAATCATATCTTTAACACAGACTGGATGAACACAGGAAAACCTCCTGTTACTCTACCAGACTGGGTTAAGATGTTTCGTAGTTAATTACTCGAGTCATCAGTCACAGGATGTGTTATCCTGTGGCTGGTGGTTCACATTTATTAAAGGGCTATTATTATTATGGCACAAGTAAACAAACCAAAAGAAAAATCTAGTGAGAGATTTACCACACCAGAGCGTGTGTGGTCAGTAGCGAAGTCTAAGGTATTAGGACCTGTAAGAATTCTACGTCTTAAGTGGAAGATTACAAACGCAGAAGGCGAGCTGGTACACAGCGGTAAGGAAACGGTTCGTATCTTTGCAAAAGATCTTAGCTGTATGAAATATTACAAAGCTAAGTATAATCAGGTAACTGATGATGAGCTTAAGAAGATGTTTCAGCTTACTGGTATCAGGCTTCAATCAGACTGCAACGATAAAACCAAGGCGTGGACTACGTTTATTGGTTCGCTCGTAGCAACCGAAGAAGCTGGTATGACAACCGTTGTCGGGTTATTCCAACACGCTGGAACTAAGGAAACTATTGAGATCAAGGGAGAACCAAGTCCTTGTCCATACTGGGCAAGAACCTTCTTCTTTCAAGAGTTCGGTAGTAGATTTCCAGGATGTAATATAGACGGCGATAAGCTAGAGGAGTTTGCACCCGCAAACAATCCTAACAACAAATAAGGGGGATCATCAGCATGCCTTAGCGGGTGTGCTGATATTTAATGACGGGCGGGGGACACCTATACGTGGATAACCACGGGAGAGTGTGCTAAGGTTATATTTATTTTTATAGTATATTTGTGTACACTCTACAGGAAATCTATAGTATTCTGTGTCTCCTATACAACACCCCGGAAATATTTATAGCACGACCCTCGGTCGGGCAAGGACAGATTTTATACATATAAATTCGGGGCGGCTAACTACTGTATTTACAGTGTGTTACATACATATGCCCAGATAATGGGTCATAAAGTATACACCTAGGGTAAACTTAAGTGCTTAAGATTTAGGTTTATAAAGATTAGGGGTAGTATATACTTAAGTTCTTAAGCAGACTTAGGTACTAAGGTATACAGATACCGACAATAACTAGAGATCAATGTGATGTCTAGAATTCATGAGTCCATTAGATATCGAAGGGATATTATTATGGCAAATTTACAAGAGCTTGGTCCAGCCAAGTGCGAGCGTGAGACCGTAGAGGAAAAGACTGCTAAGTATCGCAAGATGAATGACAGTTCTTTCACAGGAATGTACAACGATGCGTTAGCTAAGGCTAAAGCAGGTGAAGATTGGACAGAGAACTGCACGGATGCTATTGCAATCGTGGCTAAAGAGAGAGATGCAGACCCTAATAGCAAGTTTACACTGGTGAACCTAGTGTTCGACTCCTGAGGCTCTGCTGTTTTCCAAATAATCGAGGGGTAGCCTTGGTCCGTTATATAAGGACAGGGTTACCCCCGTTATCTGTGGGTACATGCGTGTACCTGTAGATATCGTATGTTAGGAGAGGGTGAGCGGTTGCTTACTGCTGCCTATTCAATCAACCGGGATGTAGGGTAGATCGTGTATAACGCAATGTCTACATCAACTAAACGGGCACGGCACCTTGAGTCTTTAGATTCGGTGCCGTGTCTATAATATTTAGGAAAGGTGAGCGTGCTAGAGCAGCCTTGGGAATGTGCCTATACTGGGTTCTCGAAATGCGGTGAGTGTCAGTATAGGCAACTTAGTAACTCGGTTGGCAAACAGTAGTTACCCTATAGAACACTTTTGATTCGATGATGAATCAACTGGTGTAACGCATTAGATAGCAGTATCCTTAAACGGACTGTGTGCTGAAGCACCTAATGCAAATGGGGGGGGTAGTAGTATGGGTCTCCGTCGGTAAGCAGGATAGAGTCGAGACTCCTGAACGCTGCTACTCCCCACAAACTAAATAGTCGGGGCTGGTGCTCAGGTTACTGTTTCTATTGACGTTTACAGGCAACGATAGAGTGATCATGTGAAAACTGACTGTAATCGGTGGACAGGATCAAGGCAGATAATTAGGGTTGGATTCCCTACCCCGTCACAATCTAAAACAGGAGGATACTGCTATGGTATGGGACAGAACAAAACAACCAGACTCTATGACCTATCAGTCATACTGCTGGTTTATATACAACGATGGAGTGTCTACTATAAAGTCTATCTTTCCACCAACAGGTAGGGAAGATGTTTATGGAGGCAAGACAGGGACAGAGATAAGATCATTGGCATTTGAAAAGTTGAATGATCTTGAGCGTAAGTATGGTAGTGTAACCGTGGAAACAATTTAAGAGGTGTTTCAATGTTAAGAATCTTAATAGATCAAGAATATGGTTGGAAGTACTGGCTATGGACTCCACCTACATATGTAGATGTAGACAAGCTGGTTGGTATGATGACATGGAGTTTAGAGTATGACCCAGACTTTAACCCTGCTGACTTCATCGAAGAAGCTACTAGTGGGACATGGAAACAAATAGAGTGGGATGAGTACAAAGATATCAGAAAGTCCAGAGAATGGGATGCGATTGGTCACTTCCATGAGCATGATGACTCTTGTCTTGCCCTTGAGAAAGACGCACACTTTAGGAACCCCTCCACAGGTGAGGACTTTCCTGTTGAAGATCAGGTATCTACTTGACAAACGTACGTTGATATGTTACAATGTACAATTAAATCGCCAATGGCATACTGGCGTTAAACAATGTATGCTGGGTTATCGCCTATACCCACAATGAAAAGGACGGTCGCAACCTAAGCAAGTTGGACGAGATAAACTGCTTTACTTTGACAAACGTGCATTGATATGTTACAATGTACACTTCGCTGGTGTGTTACCAGCTAAACCCTTAACGGAGACAACGATATGTATGACGCATATGTAGTAACAACAGGCAGTCCAGAGAACTGGACATTCACGGAGTCTATAGAAGAAGCAGAGGCTAAGGCTATGGAATACATAATAGAATTCCCTCATGAAGACGTAACAATCTATGAGAACAAAGGAGTAATCCTATGAAGACACCCAGATTATCTACAGGTTCTACTGTAGAGTATAAAGGTAAGACTATTGTTATCAATGGTTTACATTATGATTGTCGTGTAGATGATAATCTTAATGAACTACAGAAAGCCCATATTCGTGGGGATATAAATCTTTATAGACCTATTGAATGCTATGAAGAACAATGGTATCATGGCTTGGATCATAATAAAGATACTACTTATTATCCTATAGAGGGTACTAAGAAACGTAATGATCTACCGCCTATATATATGCAATGGAAGGTGGCTTACAGTAAGCTGCTAAGAAAACCGACACATACCTAATCACAAGGAGATTAATAAAATGTGTGAAGAATTTGATAAGATGGTGCAAAAACTACGAGACATGGTTGATAACCTAGCAGGGTTAGCTAATGGTAGCGTAGGTATCACTAAGGATGGTATTATATGCATCGAACTACCAGCACCTAATGGTGATGTATTTGCTATGGCATGCAGAGCATACCCTACTAGCTACGAATGTAGTTTTCCCGGGGGTGTTCGTAATGGTGTAGAATTTGATATTGACAACCCTGAAGTATTCTCAGTATATGATGAAGTGGATGCACTTGTTAAGATACCTGAGGAATTGTCTAAGCTATTCCCTGATCTTTCTTATGAAATCATAGAAGGAATCAAGACAGCGATACACGACAACTGGCGTAAACCAGAGTGGGCTCAAGATTTTGTTAGAGAAACTATACTACAGAATTCGGAGGATTTACCATGGGACTAGATCAATATGCAATGAGTAGATATGTAGAAGAACCTAGCTTCACATGGCGTAAGCATCCTAACCTGCAGGGTTGGATGGAACGGCTATGGTTTTCACGAGGCAATGAAGGTACATTTAATACAGTACAACTTAACTTAGGTAAACAAGAGATTGAGTGGCTTCGTAGAGACATCGAAGCAGGTGATCTTGCTGATGAAGATGGTGACACTGAAGGATTCTTCTTTGGTGATAACGCTGATGAGTACTACAAAGAGCAGGACTTAGCTTTCTGTGACTGGGCACTCAAGGAAATCGAAGATGGAAAAGAGGTAATCTATGACAGCTGGTGGTAGTAATAAAGATACGCATAAGTCTGCTGAAATGGCAGATGAACCGCCATGTCCTAAGTGTGGCTGTGAAGAATCGGGATGTCATGAGATAGGATGTCTATCTGAAGACTGGAAAGATTTCATAGATGAAACAGAGGGTGGTGAATAATGATAGTATGTAACGAATGCGGAGGTAGTAATATTGCTGAAGGACACATAGCAATGTATGATCCTAATGCTTATAACCAAGACATACCTATTTATGGTGGTTTAGACTACCCTTTAGAATATACTTGGTGTTATGATTGTGATCAAGAAAACGTAGACTTTATAGACGAGAGTGAATATGAATCGAGCGACGAATAAATTTCATTGTGATCTAAAGAAAGAGGAAACAGATATGAACGAATACGAACAGATATACAAAGTGTATACCTATGCTGACTTAGTAGAGATCATCAAAGGTTTTGCTTGGGCTTGCCGTGAAGGTGATGCCGATACTGCCTGTGATATGGGTGATAAATACGATCCTATCTTTAACTTTGAGGAAGAAGACGATGAAGAAATGGTATAGAATAGAATTAAATGTAACTAGTACTGAATTCTCAACATGTGAGTGCTATGTCGAGGCAGAGTCAGAGAGAGAAGCTCA
>Ga0114910_1000078_pt1 | contig 52724 bp, 49 predicted proteins | sample MalvireepMed_908_FD_83500 | JGI IMG/M metagenome (GOLD analysis project Ga0114910, IMG submission 83500) | Marine viral communities from the Global Malaspina Expedition - Malaspina viral metaG DeepMed_908 | ecosystem: Environmental > Aquatic > Marine > Oceanic | place: Mediterranean Sea...
GCAAGTACAGTAGTAATAGCAGCAGTCAAGGTAGTTTTACCGTGGTCAACGTGCCCTATAGTACCAATATTTAAGTGAGGTTTGGAACGATCAAATGTTGCCTTTGCCATGATTTAAATAATTTTAATCTTAGTTATTATTAGTGTTCAATTTTTAAACTTACCTGATACGCAGCTATATGGTTTTTCTAAAACGCACAAAAACCGAGCACCAAGGGTACTAGTTTAAGTAGCAGCGACTGCTGTTGAGCCAACGACGGGATTTGAACCCGTGGCCTCTTCCTTACCAAGGAAACGCTCTACCCCTGAGCTACGTCGGCTTATATTTACCCTATCAAAAACGACCGAAGTCAGATTTGCCCGGGCTGACCTATGCAGCTAAAGGGCTCTAAAAGTCATCTAATGACTAAAACCAAAGCCTATCAGGTTTGGTTTAAATAAAATCGAATAGTATCGACTTAATAAAATTATCTCTATTTGAGGATATTTTAGAGCGGGAGACCGGGTTCGAACCGGCGACATTCAGCTTGGAAGGCTGACGCTCTACCAACTGAGCTACTCCCGCATTGTGGGCGCCAAAATTAAAACATTTTTTAATACTGGCAAAATTTTTGTGGGGAGAGCAGGATTCGAACCTGCGAAGTCTAATGACAACAGAGTTACAGTCTGTCCTCGTTGGCCGCTTGAGTATCTCCCCGATTGGTATTTTCAATATTTCAAAAAACGCTTCAATCGCGCTTTGCGCAAGCTCCAAAAGAGCTTTATTTTGAGCCGATGGAGGGACTCGAACCCACGACCTGCTGATTACAAATCAGCTGCTCTAGCCAGCTGAGCTACATCGGCTTTTTATCACCTCAAGAGGCATAAAAAAGTCCGCTATTTCTAACGGACTGCAAATGTAGAATAAATTTACTATTCACAAAACTTTTTTTAATTTTTTTTTCACGCAGAAGCACGAATTTTTTGTTTTCGACGCATCAGCAAGCGCTCTAAAGAATGTGCACAGTTGTCAGCCCCCTCTTCAAAGGACTTAGCTTGTTTTTTCACTATCAGCTCATTACCGGGTACACTAAGCAAAATTTCGACAATTTTGTTCTGCCTATCGCTGGTATTTTCCAATTTTAAAAAAACATCAGCACAAATTATGTGATCATAAAATTTTTCTAGCTTATCCATCTTTTTTTGGATGAAGTTGATGAGTTTTTGATCTGCTACAAAATGGGGGGTTTGCACATTTACTTTCATAGATTCACATATTAAAAGTTACTATTAATTGAAAAATCACTGTTTTTTCAAATTACGGGGGTGTGCATTTTTATAGACTCTTCCTAACTCTGCAATACTTGTATGTGTGTAGACTTGGGTAGAAGCTAAACTCGCATGGCCCAGCAATTCTTTTACAGCATTTAAATCTGCCCCGTTATTAAGCAAATGAGTCGCAAAAGTATGCCTGAGCATATGTGGACTTGTTTTGGTTTTTTTGGAGGCTCTACTAAAATAACGATTTATGATTCTGTAAACAAACGTTTCATATAATTTGTCACCCTTGTCAGTTAACAATAAATAACCTGAATTTTTATCAACCCCATAGTTTTCGCGTGCGTTCAGATATTTTTTCAACCCATCTTCTAGCCATGGAATCAATGGAATAATTCGTTCTTTGTTACGTTTTCCAAGTACTTTTATGTTGTGCTGATCAAAATCTACATCGGCAACTTTCAAATTTATCAACTCACTTCGCCGCATTCCTGTAGCATAAAAGAGCGTGACAATAGCCAAGTCTCTTAATTCTGAAAAATCCTCACCCGACTGAAGCATTTGGATAACTGTACTCACTTCAGTCTCTGAAAACGGAACCTGAATTTCTTTTTTTATTTTTAAGGACTTATGCTTAGCAAGTGGAGACACATTGATATCACCGGTTTTCTGCAAGAATTTAAAAAAGGCCTTAAGCGAAGAAATTTTACGATTAATACTACGATGCGATACACCAGTATCTGTCAAATGCACGATCCAAGCACGAACATACACATAAGAAACCTCCTTGGGATCTTCTACTGCATAATGCTCGTTGAGAAAGAGAAAAAACGCTTCTAAATCTTTCTGATAAGCAAGAACGGTATGTTTACTATACTTACGCTCGAGCTCCAGATAATTTATAAAAGCAGAAAAATACATGACTTCAATTTTTAAGTAAGATAGACAATCCCAAAAACATGGTTTAAAAGAAAAATCATAAGTCAAAAAGTAAGAAACAAAAAAATCCGCTAAGAAATCTTAGCGGATTTAATATTTTGAAAGAGGATTAGTCTTTCTGCTAATAACCATAGTAAGCTATAACTTACCGACGGAAATTATTAAATATTCTCTTGATCACGAAGGCCTTGAATGTAAGACGCTTTCTGAATCTCTCTTCTACGCTCTACAGAAGGTTTTGTGAAAGCTTGACGATCACGTAGCTTACGCATAGTTCCCGTTCTATCAAATTTTCTTTTAAAACGCTTCAGCGCTCTATCAATATTTTCTCCGTCTTTTACTGGTATAATTAACATAGTGGTACCTCCTTTCTTTAAAATTCTTTTCAGTTTTCAGGCTGCAAATATAATCCAATCTTTAGAACTGGCAAGCAGCTTTTTAAATTTATTATCTCCAATGAATTTAACACCCCCGAGGCTTGCCTCTGAATTGAAAATTCGTTTCCAACTAACGTCTCATAGACTTACCATGAAGTAGCCTGCTATTTTGTGGCCGGTCGATACTCTTTTTTATCAACTACCATCTTAGCAATAATTTCTTTGAGTATCTCTGAGGTTCCGCCCCCTATAGGGCCTAACCTGCTATCGCGAAACATTCGAGCGAGAGGATAATCTTCCATATAGCCATATCCGCCTAACATTTGTAAGCACTTATAAATGACCTCATCTGCTATTTTAGTCCCCATTAACTTAGACATGCTCGCCTCTTTAACGACATAATCCCCTTTATCTAAGTTATAAGCAATACTGTAATTAAAGGCTTTTACCATCTCAATCTCACTTGCCATCTCTGCCACTGTGTGTCTCAAAGCTTGAAATTTATTAATGGTTTTACCAAAAGCTTCGCGCTCGCCCATATACTCTAAAGCATATTCAAGAGCATATTCTGCCCTTGCGTGCGCATTAACGCCCATAATAAGACGTTCTAACGCAAAATGCTGCATAATATATGAGAAGCCTTTATCTTCTTCTCCCATCAAATTAGCTGCCGGAACTTTTACATCTGTAAACGCAATTTCGCCGGTATCTGAAGCACGCCAACCCAATTTATCTAATTTAGTTGCACTCACACCTTCAGCCTCACGATCTACAACAAAAATGCTCAATCCTTTATTTCCTTTTTCAGGGCTTGTTTTTGCAGCAACGATCAAATAGTCTGAAAACACACCATTAGTAATAAAGGTTTTTGAACCATTTAAAATATAGTGATCACCTTGGCGCACAGCAGTACTACGCATTCCTGCAACATCAGAACCACCAAAAGGTTCTGTAATGCATAGACAGCCTATTTTATCACCGCTAATACTGGGCGCCAAATATTTTTCTTTTATCGCGGCATCACCTTCAGCTTTTAAATGGGTCATCGCGAGATATGCGTGTGCCCACATTGCAGCAGCAAAACCACCGCTATTTATGCGTTGTAACTCTTCTAGAAAAATTAATGTGTAAAAGATGTCAAGATCAAGTCCGCCATATTCTTCTGGATAAGCCAAACCAAAATAGCCCATATCGCCCATCTTCTTCCAGATGAAACGTTCTATCTCTCCCGTTTTTTCCCATTTCTCAATATGAGGAACCACTTCCTTTTGTAAAAAATCTCTCAAGCTTTCTCTAAAGAGCTTATGCTCTTCTGAAAAATAAACGTTGTTCATTTAATCTTCTTTAATTAATAAATAGGCAATTGGAAAGGAAGTTTTGCCGGTAGGAACTACATTATCTTAAAAATGCCTACTCAATTTTGATTGGTCGACAAATATAATTTAATTCGATCTAATTTATATGCGGTTATTCCGTCAATTTTTAGGAGGTCGTCAAGATTAGATACGCCCTCATGCAAGGTTCGATAATCTATAATATCCCGTGCAATTTCAAAAGTAATGTATGGAATTGTAGCCAAATCTGAAGCGTTTGCAGTATTAACATTCAGTTTTTCAATATCAGGTTTTGTCAATACAGTAAAATGGGTTTTAAGCGCTCGCACTTGCGCCGAAGACAGCCCGTAGACATCATAAAGTTGATTGTCTTCTAAAAATCCGCCGAGGCGTTTACGATAACTAAGTATGCGCTTGGCAAGTTCTTCTGAAATATCAGAGACCGCCATTAACTCTTGAAAGCTTGCTTTATTTAAATCTGAAACAGGTGCTTGCTCTAAATTTGCTTTTTTAGCCGAAGGTTTTTGTTCTCTTTTTGTCACCCACTCAGGAAACTTAAAATAAGGCGAGAGCACCGCGAGTAAAGAATCTGAAACGCCGGTCACTTTTTGAAAATCTTCAGCAGAGTTGATCCATTCATTTTTTTCGCGAAAGCGTAACAATTTATCAATTTCCTCAGGCGACATTCCGAGAGTGTAGCCTTTATAATCTGTGATATAATTAGGATTGAAGGGGTAGATTTCTGGCTTTTCCTCCAATTCCTGTAACTTGAGTTTACGTAGAGAATCTATTTGGAGCTCAAAATTTTCAAGATCAGCATCACTTATTTGCTCTGGAGTCCAAAAATAACTTCTAGAAAAATAGAGCAGCCAGCTTAGCACAAGTGTAAGTACAAAAAGCAAAATCCCACTTCGTTGTCTGCTATCCAGAAAGAAGTGGGATTTTAGTTTCATAATTGAATTCTTAAGTTAAGAAGCTTTTTTGGTGCTTTTTGAATCCTTATCGATTACAGCATCCATTCGGCCAATCTTAATTGCATTGAGATAGGCTTGCAATTCTTTCCGCACTTTGGGCGACAAGAGGACCAGACCTATAATATTTGGAAATACCATTGCAAAGATCATCGCATCAGAGAAAGCGATTACCGCTCCTAAACTTGATGAAGCTCCCACAATAACAAAAACCAAGAAGAGTACTTTATAAACAATATCGGTTACTTTTCCTTTTCCGAATAAAAACTTCCAAGACTGAAGCCCATAGTAAGACCAAGAAATCGCCGTAGAAATCGCAAACAGCACTACCGCGATAGTCAGCACGATAGAGAAGTAAGGAATTGCCGAATCAAAGGCTACCGAAGTAAGATCTACACCATTAATAGGCTCATTGGTTTCATTAAGCATCACATTACTTGCCGCATCAAGGTTTCCGTAAGTAAACAGATTGTGCTTTGCGTTTGTAATAATAATTACAATTGCGGTCATCGTACAAATGATTACAGTATCAACAAACGGTCCTAAAGAAGCCGTTAGACCTTCACTTGCAGGGTAACGTGTTTTAACTGCAGAGTGTGCAATTGCAGCAGAACCTACACCTGCCTCATTAGAGAACGCTGCACGTTGAAAACCTACAATCATTACTCCTACTACACCACCAAAAGCAGCATTAGGATCCATCGCCCCGTCCCAGATCTGGCCCAGTGCAAAACCTACCATATCTACATTAATCGCAATGATGATAAAACCAGCCAATACATAAATGATCGCCATAAAAGGAACCACTTTTTCTGTAAAAGAACCAATACGCTTGATTCCACCGATAATCACAAGACCAATAATCACAGCCATGATGATCCCAAGATATAATCCTGCGTTAGGACTGTCCCAACCGGTCATCTGAATCAACTGTGAAGAAGCCTGATTAGACTGAAACATGTTTCCTCCTCCAAAAGAAGCACCAATACACATTATAGCAAAAAAGCCGGCTAAAATTTTACCCAGCCAAGTCATTTTGAGTTCGTTCAAACCTTTTGAAAGGTAATACATTGGTCCTCCGTAGGTTTTACCTTGCTCGTCAACTTCGCGGTATTTTACACCAAGCGTACATTCTACAAACTTTGATGCCATACCTAAAAGTCCGGCAATGATCATCCATACAGTTGCTCCTGGCCCACCAATTGCGATAGCTACAGCAACTCCGGCGATATTACCTAAACCTACAGTTGCAGAGAGCGAAGCGGTTAAGGCCTGAAAGTGTGTTACCTCTCCTTGAACTTCTCCAGTAAGCTTGACGGTATCTTTTACTTTGCCGTCCTCAACAACAATATCCTCTTCAGCAGGAACGTAATGATCAAGATCATCATATTTCCCCCACGCGGTTTTAATACTATCTTTAAAATATCTTAGGTTAACTCCTTTGAAGTAAAGTGTAAAAAACAAAGCCCCTAAAAGCAAAATAAGAATTACGATAGGTAATTCTTTTCCGGCGATAACAATCGGGTACATTATTGTTTCTACAATAGGGGTGGTATATTTTTCGAAAGCTGCATTAATCGATTCCCCTACACTCATCTCTTCTTGAGCAAATGTCATAAGAGGAAACATTAGACAACAAATGGAAAACATAATTTTCTTCATAAGTACTTTTGTATTTGAATAAAATTTTTGAAGTAAAAGCAGCAAGATGCTAAAAAAATAGGCTTTTTCAAAGGTAAATGCCGTTAAAATAGAATTCCGTTGCATAATTCGCAGCAAAACCTAAGCTTGTTTTTAAGGCTAAAAAATCTAGAATTTATTGCGATAGCAATTTCAAAAACTCAAGAGCAATTATCCTAAAACAATAAAGCCCAATCTGTTATACAGATTGGGCTTTTCTATAGAAAACTTCAATATTATTTTAAGGCTTCCTTCTTCAGCTTAATTGCGTCAAGGTATCTGTTGAGTTGCTTTTTAACAACCGGAAACAAGAAGAACAGTCCAACCATGTTAGGAAAGATCATCGCAAAGATCATTGCATCTGAAAAATCCCAGATCGATCTCATGTTTGCCGCAGCACCAATAATTACAAAAGTTAGAAACAAAAGTTTGTAAACCATATCTGCAGCTTTTCCTCTTCCGAATAAATATTTCCACGCCTGAAGTCCATAATACGACCAAGAGATCATCGTAGAAACTGCAAACAGCACTACCGCGACAGTCAGGAAGATATTAGAGAACGGAATATATTCTGCAAAGGCTTTTGAAGTGATTCCTGCTCCTTCGTAAGACAAACCATCAATAATCACAGCTCCAGAACCGTCTCCTCCATATTCAAAAAAGCCTCCAAAGTTAAAAATAATGATCACGAGCGCAGTCATTGTACAGATTACAACCGTATCTATGAACGGCTCTAGCAATGCAACAAGGCCTTCACTGGCAGAGTATTTTGTGCGTACTGCTGAGTGCGCAATAGATGCCGAACCTGCTCCCGCTTCGTTAGAAAAAGCTGCTCGCTTAAAACCAACCAAAAGCACTCCTATGATTGACCCAACTCCAAAAGCAGTAGGATTAAAGGCCTCTTCAATTATAAGCCCTATAGCATCATCGATTAAAGAAAAGTTTGATCCTATAATATAAATACAAGCCAGAAGGTACATAATCGCCATAAACGGAACCACTTTCTCCGTTACCTGAGCAATTCGTTTAATTCCTCCAATAATAATGATACCAACCAATATCGCGATTACTACCCCAATCCAGAATCCTGCTCCTGCACTTTCTAGGTTGAATAGTTCTTTAATAACAATGGTTGCCTGATTACTTTGAGCGGCATTACCACCACCAAAAGATCCACCGATACAAAAGATTGCAAACACTACTGCTGCAATTTTACCCAGCGTAGCAAAACCTTTTTCTTTTAAACCTTTAGTCAGGTAAAACATAGGACCACCATAGACAGTACCGTCCTCTCCTACATCTCTATATTGTACACCCAAAGTACATTCTACAAATTTGCTAGACATACCTAGAAGTCCGCAAACGATCATCCAGAATGTAGCTCCGGGACCACCAAGTGCGATTGCAAGTGCCACACCTGCGATGTTTCCGTTTCCTACAGTTCCTGAAACTGCAGTTGCAAGGGCTTGAAAGTGGCTAACTTCACCTGCTGAGGACTCGTCTCTTATGGTATCAACAATATCACCATCAATAGCCAGATCGTCATCAAGCGTCTCGATGTGCTCTTCAATATCTACATCATTTAAATCAACACCATTAGCGATTCCATCTTCACCGTATAAAACTTTGGCTCCGTGATTTTCAATATCTTCATATTTCCCGCGAACGGTTTGAATGGCTCTCCAGAAATATCTAAAGTTTGGAAACCCAAAATAAACTGTAAAAAACAAAGCACTAAAAACGAGTAGAATCAGTACAAAAGGAATATCAAAAACAGTGAAGAACACCACGCTTGAAAAAAAGCTAGAGACTGGTGCAAAAGCCTGATCGATCTGATCATCTATTCCTATTTCGGCTGCTTCCTGAGCAGCACCAATAAAAGAAATAAATAGGAAAACAAGTAGGGATAATTTGTGTTTCATGCGCAAGCAAAATATTTAGTTAGTGATTGAAGCGGCCTTACAATCATTAAATAATATGTATTGCACACTACCGAAACGTAAACATAACACTAAATCGCAAATTCTCTATGTAAATTTTCAATCTGTTCGGGCCTTCCTATAACAATAAGTATAGAACCTCGCTCTAATTTGAGCGAAGCTTCAGGATTTATGATATAATCACCGTCTGCCGATTTATATCCAATAATAGAGCAACCGGTTTTATTCCGCAGGTCAATATCGCGTATCGATCGTGTTTTTAAATCAGGACAAACCGCCTCAAAAGTTATTTGCTGAACGTTCACACGACCTTCGGTAGCTACTTGTAAATTATCAAGAAACTCAACTAAATCGGGCACTACAACTAACGAAGCCATATGATCTCCACCAATTTTATCTGGCATAATCACATTATCTGCCCCGGCAAATTTTAGCTTTTGATATGTGGTTTCTTCTGAAGCTCTACTGATGATCTTAAGCTGCGGATTTATCTGACGCGCAGAAAGCACCACAAATAAATTGTCTGAATCATCGGGCAACGCAGAAATCAAAGTTGAAGCACGCTTTACGCCGGCTTGAACCAAAACCTCATCCTCGTTTGCATTCCCGGTGACAAATAAATTGGTATCAGAATGAAATTTATTCACGATTTCCTCGTCGCGTTCGATCACGACAAAAGGCCTCCCGTAAGTAGTAAGTTTTTGGGCAGCTTGCTTACCGTTGCGACCAAACCCCACAACGATCACGTGATTATTTAAACTGTCTATCTTTTTTTGCACACTACGCTGTTTTATAAGTTCAAAATTACTGCGGCTCAAAATGTATTCGGTAATGATTGAAATAGCATAACCCAAAACGATCACACTCACCAAAATTAAAATTACCGTAAATATCTTTGCTGAATCATTAAGCGGCTGCACTTCTCCAAAACCTACCGTACTAATGGTGATCATCGTCATATAAACCGCGTCGGTCCAGGAGTATTCCGCTAAAAACCGAAACCCAAAAACACCAAGCATCAGCATACTTATGATTAAAAGTATGGCTACGTAGATTCGGCTTCTAAAGATTTTCAGCATAAATTATAAATCAAAAACAGAGGTACGTTTAGTATAAACCAAATCTTTCAACTTAAGCCAAAAGGCTAAAACCAAATACACAGCAAAGCCTAAGCCTGCTGTTGCAAAAGACAGGTAGATAAAAAACAAGCGCACATTCTTCGCTCGAATCCCTAAACGATCTGCAAGTCTTGACGATACATAAAAACCGTTTCGCTCAAAAAAGTGCCGTATCGCATAAATTAATTTCATTTGATCTGGTTTTATTCAAGTGCAAAATACAACTACTCTTCAAAAATAAAAGTATTGTTGCTAAGCATTAGCAATTAAAAAATTACCTACTTCACACTGCAAACATCTATTTAAATCACAATATTTCGTTTTCAAATGGAGTAACGCCTGACTGTGTAAGGCATCTTTCTTAAACTTCATTATTTCTTCAAAGTTCTTGATCACTCTATTTTTCTCTAACGGAATACTCGCCAACAGCATCAATAATTGCTCCTGATTATCCAAACCTCGTGCACGAGCATAAGCAAATTGCACCGGGATGATCGTATTTATAATAAGTACATCTATAAAGGCTTTGGATAAATATTTAGCCCGAGGCGTATGTGATTTGTCAAACGTAAAATGGGTCTTCCAGTAGTTTGAAGTGTTTACTTTAAATATATCTTGAATCTCTTCTCGTGTCTTTGCGTTCATAAGGCTAGAAAAGAGCGTATCATTTTTGGTGTACAACATCGCCAATTGAGATAACCTGATCGTAGGAAAATTAGGTGGTCGCAGTTTAAAGAATTGAACCTGATGATCAATCACTCCAGGAAGGTCAAACTTTTTTTGATTGTAATTGAAATCTGCTTTCCACTGCACAAGTTCTTGACTATATAGACTCGCTTTGAGCAAACCGGAAAGACCTAGCAAAACAGGCTCAAGCTGTTCCTGGCGGGCGAGTTTACGCACTGTTTTAAAAGGTATTTTCTGAGCAAGCTCTTCAAAAGCGTCAGCATTGATGACAGTACCAAAATTGCGCATCAATGTTTGAAACAGCACAGCTTCCCAATCGCCTTGGGTCGCTGCCAATTTTTGCTGCACTTGAGTCACTTTGTACTCTAGGCGCTCAAAATAGACACGCTCTAGCCAATGTTCTAAACGATCAGTCGGAACCTCAGCGATAGAAGTCTCACAATTGATAAAGTCCGACTTTTGTATTTCGACCAGATTGCGATAGTTATGAAGTAATGTAATAGGTATTTTATTTTTTAACACCAACGTAGGTATTGGCAAATTGGCCTTATCATATACCGCACAGTCATCATCCCAAACGACGTGCAAAATTACATTATCGTAGGCAGTATCGATCTCGTGCCGATGCATATACCAATCGGAGCTTTTAATGTGAATCTCTACGTTGCCCGCCCAAAGCTGATCATCAATTCGCACCTGAGCATTAAAAAAATCGGGGCCTGCCAATTGATTATACCTACCCGGATTAAGAATTTGAATCTTTTTATTTTCATCAGATAGCAAAATTTGGCTCGAAGTAGCTCCTTCAAACTTTCTAAACTGCCATATATAATGTAAAAAGGACTCTTTCATTAGCTTAAAGTTAAAGCAATTTTAGCATAACCTTAATAGCCTCAAGACTTAAGCCTAACTAATTTTATAAAAAACTAAAAAACAACTATGAAAAATTCAATTTTAACCTTAGGCCTAGCGGCATCTGTATTAGTTGCCTCTTGCGGAGACCGAAAAACAGAAGATAATGGCGAGATCGAACTAGAAGCACAAAACCAACAAGTAACTCCTGAAGATATGTTTCAAACCTCTGGGGAAGATGGAGAAACATCGCCTGAAGATTTAGCAGAAATCTATAGCGCTAAAAAAGTCATCAACGACTATTTTGATGCCATTGAACGCGGAACCTATAATGAAGCTTATGAGAGCTTGGCAAAAACCAACAGCGACCGCACAACGCCTTCTGAATTTGCCGAAAAATATGCCGATGTTGAATCTGCTACGGTTAGCTACACCACCAATCCTGAAGTTGTGAAAGGAGCTAACGGAACCGACGTAAAACTTCCGTTTAGATATACCATTTTGACCAAAGACGGCAACTCGATGACCTACAACGGCTCTGCTATGATCGTTAAAAGTAGTGAAGAAGATGCTGATTATATGATTCAAGGAATGACGATGAATCGTGAAGAAAGCTAAAATAACTCTCATTTAAAGTTATTCTAAAAATCCTTTTTCGCGCATCCACTCGTCATTATATATTTTATTGATATAGCGACTTCCGTGATCGTGAAAAAGGATTACTACTATATCGCCTTTTTTAAAATGTTGCTTCAACTGCAACAATCCTTTTATTGCAGCTCCCGCTGAATTCCCCAAGAAAAAACCTTCTTCTTTGGCCAATCTTCTGGTATAAAACGCAGCATCTTTATCGGTTACTTTGGTAAAGCCGTCGATTACTTCAAAATCTACATTTTCTGGTAGAATATCCTCCCCTATCCCTTCTGTGATGTATGGGTAGATTTCATTTTCATCAAAAATGCCGGTCTCGTGATACTTTTTAAAAACCGAGCCGTAGGTGTCAACACCCCAAATTTTAATCTTGGGGTTTTTAGATTTCAAATAATTCCCCACACCAGAAATGGTTCCACCGGTTCCTACACCGCAAATAAAATGAGTCACTTTTCCATCGGTTTGTTCCCAGATCTCGGGTCCGGTAGATTCAAAATGCGCTTTGGTATTGCTGGGATTATCGTATTGATTGACGTACCAAGAATTGGGCGTCTCTTCAGCTAAGCGCTTTGAAGTACTGTAATAGGATTGCGGATCATCTGGCGCAACATCTGTGGGGCACACCACCACTTCACAACCTACTGCTTTAAGCACATCAATCTTTTCTTTACTCTGCTTATCTGAAATTACACAGATCATTTTGTAGCCTTTAACGATTGCTGCAAGTGCCAATCCCATTCCTGTGTTTCCCGAAGTTCCTTCGATTATGGTTCCGCCCGGCTTGATTAGACCTTCAGCTTCAGCATCCTCAACCATTTTTAACGCCATCCGGTCTTTTGTAGAATTTCCGGGATTGAAAGTTTCATACTTAGCGAGTACTAGGCAAGGTAATTCCGCAGTGAGCTTGTTCATTTTTACAAGCGGCGTGTTCCCAATTGTTCCTAATATATTTTCAGCGTAATGCATAAGGTTCGATTTTTGAAGCCAACCGATTTGAAGATTTTGCTACTGAAAACCAAAACCGATAAACTATTTCTAAAAATTATAGATAAAAACCGACCCTCACTGAAGGTTTAACAACAATTTGATGTTTTCAACTTTAGATTTAAGAAGTTACTTTTTTACGCTTTTTGAATCCGCCGCGTATTTTTATGATATAATAAATGATGAACGCATTACCTATAATCGAAGGAAGAATCCAAACCATTAAGCCTTGCACTTTCATTCCACCAACCAGAAACGCCGTTACCGATGCAATGTAAGCGCCTGTGATTTTCCCAATGTGCTGTGCCAACCAGCCTGTTTTTGATTTTCTGGGATTACGCCAAAACCTAAAGTCTTGAAAACACAACACAAGGCTGATTATTCCGAAGAAAATAAAAAGAATCTTGTTTCCAAAAACATTTAAAACTCCGGAAAGAATCATCATTAAAGACAAGATAGTCATCGTGATGGTGATCGCCCAGTCTGCTTTTGTTACTTGGGCTGTTTTACGTTTAAAGCGTAGTACGCGTTTTCCCACAAGAACCATATAAATGGTAAAAAGCCCGATCAAAAATAAAAACGGACTGTAATGCCCGGGCATACTGGCGATAGGTAAAGAAAGTCCTGAGCTCACCAACATACCTATAACAAACCACTTCCCAGATTTTTTATGAATTTTACTTCCCTTTTTGGTTACTAAACTTAAGGTTCCCGAAATCAAACCTATTCCTCCAAAAAAAGCGTGAATATAAATTGCGATGCGTATTGCTGTTTCCATAATTGAAGTTTTAATTACACCTCAAAGATGCAGGCTTACAGCAAGTTGCTCAATTAGATCTTACTCAATTGTCATAAAAACATTCTCAATTGTAAAAGAAGCGCTAATCAAACTTTATCGTCTTCACCGGAGAAATACGCGTGATCACATAAGATGGAATCAAAAGCATAAGTGCGCACAATAGAAAAGTACCCAGATTAAGTAACACGATATAATACCAATCTATATAAACCGGTGCTTCACTTACATAATAGGTCTCTGGATTTAAGGTAATAAGCCCAAAATACTTTTGTATCAATAATAAGCCGATGCCTATGATGTTTCCCCAGAACAATCCGACGCCCACAAGATAAAGCGCGTTGTACATGAAGATCTTTCTAATACTCCAATTATTTGCGCCCAATGCTTTTAAGATCCCTACCATTGGAGTGCGCTCAAGAATAAGCACGAGTAGCGCAACGATCATATTGATCCCGGCTACAATAATCATCACCACAATGATAAGCGCAATATTAAAGTCGAAAAGCGATAACCACTCAAAAATAGAATAGTACTTCTGTGTGATCGTCATGGTATTGAGAAACGAGTCTGTATGCTCATAAATGGCAGTACCAATCTCATCAAGACGATCAAAGTCGTCTACAAAAACTTCAAAACCGCCTACCTGATCCTCTTCCCATTTATTCAATTTTTGAATATGCCTGATATCAGCAAATAGAAAACTCTCATCAAATTCTTGAAATCCGCTATCGTAAATCCCTACAATATCAAATCTTCGATTTAAAAAGCCACCATCTTCCTTAAGGAAGAATACAATGACCTTATCTCCATTTTTAAATCCTAAGCGATTGGCTTGATAGCTACTTACAAGTATTTCAGTATTTAAATTTTGGGTGTAATCGGGAACACGACCTTCAATTAGAAAATCTTCCATATAATCCCAGCGGTAATCGTCTCCTACTCCTTTTACAATAATGCCTTCAAAATCTGTCGCGGTGCGTATAACTCCGGCTTTGGTTGCGGTTGCCTGCACGTGAGTAACTTCGGGCACCGATTCAAAATCAGGGTAAAAAGGTTGATTTTTAGGAATAGGATTTAAGGTGATGTCGCTATTATTTCCATCAAATTGCGAAATAATAATATCCCCATTGAAGACCGAAACTTTCTCTTTAATCTTTTGCTGAAGCCCAACCCCCGTCGCAATGGTGATCATCATCATAACCATTCCCAAAACAATGGCGATGATTGCAATTTTAATTATAGGAGTCGAAGCAGTACTTTTATACTTCTTTGCGCCAATTATGCGTTTAGCTGTAAAATATTCAAAATTCAATCGTCCTATGGCGTTTCGTTTATTCAAAAGTACCTTTTTTTTAGTTTGTGTAATTAGTATTTCCTGCGGAAACGCTTCGGAAACTAAAAATCAAACTGAAGCTTCACATCCTAAAAATTTTAATCCGACTGATAGCAGCACCGCTAAACTGGAGGAAGCTTTAATCTTGGGTGCTAATCAGACCGAAGCCTATTTACCTTTATTAAAAGACAAAAAAGTAGCGGTAGTAGGAAACCCAAGTTCGCTTATTCTAAAAGCTCAAACTACTTCTACAGAAAAAAAGTATACGCACTTAGTAGATTCTTTAATAGCTCATAACATTACAATTGTAAAAGTTTTTTCTCCTGAACACGGCTTTAGAGGAACCGCCGATGCTGGTGAAGCTGTCAAAGATGGTAAAGATCCTAAAACCGGCTTACCGGTAATTTCTTTATACGGAAGCAATAAAAAACCTAAACCAGAACAGCTGGAGGGTATTGATATCTTAGTTTTTGACATTCAGGATGTGGGCGTTCGGTTTTACACCTATATCGCTACGTTACATTACGTGATGCAAGCTGCCGCAGAAGCTTCGATACCTATTCTTGTTTTAGACCGCCCTAATCCTAATGGAAGTTATGTAGACGGCCCCGTTATGGAAGCTGAGCACACCAGCTTTTTAGGAATGCACGCCGGTGTACCGCTCGTTCACGGGATGACCATTGGTGAATATGCACAAATGATGGCTGAAGAAAATTGGCTGGAAACAAACAACACACCGCAACTCACGGTGATTCCTATGAAAAATTACACCCACGATATGCATTACTCCCTACCGGTGCGCCCTTCTCCTAATTTACCCAACGATCAGGCCGTCATGCTTTATCCAAGTTTAGGTTTGTGCGAAGGAACCACGCTTAACGCTGGTCGTGGCACAGAAATGCAGTTTCAAATTATAGGCGCTCCATTTCTTCCGGCAGAAAAGTATACGTTGAGTTATACTCCACAACCTAATTTTGGCTCTAAAAATCCCAAGTTCAAAGGGCAAACATGCAACGGATTAGACTTGAGAAACCAAGCCCCTTTACAAAAAGTACAGCTCCGCTTTATTGTGGACGCGTATCGCAATTATGAGAAGAAAGAAGAATTCTTTAATACTAAAAATTTTACGGCACACGCAGGGACTGCACAACTGCAAAAGCAAATCGAATCAGGGTTATCTTTAGATGAGATAGAACAAAGCTGGCAAACTGATTTGGAACAGTTCAGAAAACTACGCAGCAAGTATTTGCTGTATAAATAAGTTTTAATCATCTGATTCAAACAGCGGCATTTCCAATTGAACAATTCCACAACAACTGCAATATCAAAAATCTAACAATTAGAAATGTTAGATATATCGATCTAACGCTGAACTTAGCACGTTAAAAACAGCATTTTCACGTTAATTAACGCAATTAAATAGTGCGTTAACGTTTTAAAACGTTTAAATTATTTAATTTCCCAGCCTGTTATAACGATGTAGTAAATTACTATATCGTTTGATATTCGAAATACTTCGGGGAGCCCCTAAGGTATTTGTTAGAAACAGGTTTTCAATTTCACGGCAAACTCGGCTATTAAAGCCTTTGGTCTTGCCAATAAAATTTAAACTATGAAATCTATTATAATTTTAATTTGTGCGTTTTTCTTCAGCATTCCATTTTATGGTCAGCGCCTTTATGGCACCATCACCGATGCTAAAACACAAGAACCAATTGAAGGCGTGAACGTTTTTATAAAATCAATTAAAAAAGGCGTTACTTCAAAGAGTGACGGTATTTTTTATTTTGAACAAGCACACGGACTAGAAAAGAAAGACACGATCCTCTTTAATATGGTTGGGTATCATACGCTAAAACTGACCTTAGAACAATATCAATCTCAAGATAACGAAGTGCGGTTGATCGAAGAGCAATTTGTTAACAGCAAACCTATAAAAGGTACAAATCGTGTGATCACACTTGGTGAAGCCAAGAGTAATATTAAATGATTACGCAAACGATATATTATTTTTAGAATCTAAACTTGTCTAAATTTATACCTCGGGATTTTCCCGGGGTATTTTTTTTCAACTAATTCAATCTACGCAATGAAACCTATTTTAAATCTGTGTGCCATCTATTGTTGCTTCTTTCTTTTTCAAATTTCCGGCTATGCGCAACAAGAAAGCTTGCTCCCTAAGATGCAACCGGAAGCCGCGGGAATGAGCAGTTCGCGACTTGCATATCTTGATACGATGGCGCTTGAGGCTATCGCTCAAAAGCAAGTACCGGGAATAGTCGCTCTGGTTGCACGTAATGGTAAAATTGTTTACCACAAAGCATTTGGAGCGGCAAATGCGGCAGGTGAACCCCTTGATCTGAATTCAATTTTCAGAATCGCATCACAAACCAAAGCCATTACCTCAACAGCAGTAATGATGCTTTGGGAGCGTGGGAAATTTCAACTTGACGATCCTATTTCAAAATACATTCCTGAGTTTAAAGATGCTCAGGTCTTAGATTCCCTTTTACCTGACGGAAGCTATACAACCAAGCCGGCAGCACGTCCCATAACCATTAGACATTTGCTCACGCACACCTCAGGAATTGGCTATGGTGCTATCGATGGCGATCCCAGATTTAAGAAGATCTATAAAGACGCCGGAATCACCGACCTTTTTACCACTGAAAAAATCACGATTGAAGAAAGTGTCAAGAAACTCGCAAAACTGCCATTGCATCACAATCCCGGTGAGAATTTCACGTATAGCGAAGGGCTCGACGTATTGGGATATTTTATTGAGATCATTTCCAGCAAGCCGCTTGACGAGTTTTTTAGAACTGAAATCTTTGAACCTTTAAAAATGAACAACACATTCTTTTATCTCCCAAAAGAAAAACGAGACCTTCTGGTTTCTGTTCAAACGAAGAAGGAAGGTGAATGGATTGATTTCCCAACCACCTTCTACGATCCTGATTATCCTAAAAAAGGCAAAATGACTTTCTTCTCCGGTGGCGCCGGACTTTCAAGCACTCCGGTAGATTATGCACAATTTCTTCAAATGTACCTCAATAAAGGCATACTCAACGGAAACAGAATTTTAAGCCGTACAACCGTCGATTTTATTCTAAAAAATCAAATTGGAGATATTTGGAAAGGTAACGGTTCGCATCACGGCCTTGCGTTTAGCGTAGTTGATGACCTAGGTGCTGCCAAAGGCGGTAAAGGAAGTGCAGGCACTTTTGAGTGGGGCGGTTATTTCAACACGCAGTATTTTGCAGATCCTGAAGAACAACTCATCGGTATTATTATGAAGCAAACACAGCAAGTAGGTGGAGATGAAACCTCTTGGAAGTTTAGAAATATTGTTTTTGCCGCGATTGCTGATTAATTCTGAATTTTTCTCGATTAAATCTGTTTTTCGATAAAAGTAAAACGCGAGAATGATTAATCCCTCTTTTTATTCAGCAGAACCAATCGAAGTTTTAATTTTAAGGTCTAACACTTAAAAGCACTTAAATTTATTTTAATGAAAAAAACGTTTTACTTATGTATGCTTGGCGCCAGTCTGAGCACCGGCCTTTTTGCACAAACGCAAGAAGAAACGGTTGACGCGATCGTTAAAGAAGCAACCGAAAATTCACAACTTAAACTACTTGCTCACCAACTTCTGGATGTTGTAGGGCCACGCCTTGTAGGAACTCCAGAAATGAAACAAGCCCACGACTGGGCTGTTGACACCTATACCGATTGGGGTATTGAAGCTGAAAATCAGCAGTGGGGCGTTTGGAAAGGTTGGGATCGTGGCATCACGCATATCGATTTGGTTAGTCCGCGCAGTGTAAGTCTTGAAGGTATGCAGTTGGATTGGTCTCCTGCAACCAAATCAAAAGGTGTAGAGGCTGAAGTTGTAGTGCTTCCGGAAGCTAAAGATTCGGTTAGCTTTAAAAATATGCTTTCTCGAGTAGAAGGCAAATTTGTTTTGGTTTCTATGCCACAACCTACCGGAAGACCTGACGACAATTGGGAAGAATGGGCGACTCCTGAGTCTTTTGAGAAAATGAAAAAAGACCGCGACGCGCTTAATGACGCCTGGAATGCGCGCATCAAAGCTACAGGATATTCTTCAAGAGAACTCCCTAAAATATTAGAAGAAGCAGGCGCTGTTGGTGTGATTACCAGCAACTGGTCACGCGGTTTTGGTGTAAACAAAGTATTTTCTGCCTATACCGAAGAAATCCCGATGGTAGATATCGCTTTAGAAGATTATGGTCTGCTTTACCGTCTTGCAGATTACGGCGATAAGCCTGTGATCAAAGTGGTTGCAGAATCTGAAGAATTGGGTGAAATGCCAACATTCAACACCATCGCTCAAATAAAAGGAAGTGAAAAGCCTGATGAGTATGTGATTCTTTCAGCCCATTTTGACTCTTGGGATGGTGGCCAGGGAGCAACAGACAACGGTACAGGAACTTTGGTAATGATGGAAGCTATGCGTATCTTAAAACAAGTTTATCCTAATCCAAAACGCACCATTCTCGTAGGACATTGGGGAAGTGAAGAGCAAGGACTTAACGGGTCTCGCTCATTTGTAAAAGATCATCCGGAAATCGTAGCGGGTGTTCAAGCAGTATTTAACCAAGATAACGGTACAGGTCGCGTGGCTAATATTTCAGGAAATGGATTCTTAAATGCTTACGATTATTTAGGCAGTTGGTTAAGTGCTGTTCCTGATGAAGTAGCACGTATTGAAACCCATTTCCCGGGAACTCCTGGTCGTGGTGGTTCTGACTACGCTTCCTTTGTAGCAGCTGGTGCTCCTGCATTCAACCTAAGTTCATTAAGCTGGAATTACTGGAATTACACCTGGCACACCAACCGTGACACTTATGATAAGATCGTTTGGGACGATGTGCAAAACAATGCGATCCTGACTGCGGTTTTAGCGTATATGGCAAGTGAAGACGACGAAAAAACTTCTCGTGAGCAAATCGTTCTTCCTATAAACAGAAGATCTGGTGAGCAAATGACTTGGCCAGAACCTCGTGATGGAAACCGTCGCGGTGGACTAGACGACTAAAGTCGATTAAATATGAAAATCAAAATGCCTGAGTACGTTACTCAGGCATTTTTTATGCTTTCTAAAAAACTCCAAGTTGAATTATAAATTCTGAATTTGCTCAACTTCTGATGGGCTCACGGTAAGCAATCCTGGTTTTACCAAGCGTCCTACCATTTCCCGCCAGTTTTCATCCTGTTCAAAAATCGCCTTAAAAATAGGTTTTGCCTCCTCAAGTTGACCGTCATTGGCCATCGCTACCGCCTTCCAAAATTTCATTTCCAAATTATCGGGAAACATTGTTTCGGCGGTACCATATTGTTTTAACGCTTCGGGCATATCACCTGCTTCTACAGCCAGATCGCCGCGGTTCATATATTCGTATGCTCGGGCAACCTTCAGTAACCGATCTAATTCTTCAATGGGATTTTGGTGATCATCTACACGCAAATTGATCTTATATTCTTCCCACGGATTCTCAACCAATTCTGGTCCTACAACGATCAGTGCTGCAGATTGCTTTCCCCGGATATCACCACCTGCAGCTTGCGCCGCTTTTAAAACCTCAACCATACGCTCTGCTAACGGAAGTTTACTATGCTTCTCAAAAGCCGCTGCCATCGCAGGCACCGTTCGATCAGTCAACATCATATTGGCCTGCACCGAAAAATTATCTCCGGTAATCTGGCTGGCATACACCACACATTTTTCACCCGTGAAGGCTGAAGCATTTCCGTTAACATCTAAAAAAGCGACTTGACGATAGGCTTTCCCTTCATCTTCAGCAATGAGTTGCTTGAGCGCCGTTTCTGCAGACATTCCTTCCTGCATCCAGGCTAAACCTTTAGGACCGTAAGAAGGATTCACAAAAGATTGTGTAGCAACTACTCCTACTCCACTCTTTCCCCAACTTACCAAAGACCCCACGCTAAACCAATGGCTTTGTACAGCAACTGCCATCTCTCCCGTTTCTGCATCTCTAGCGACAATAGAAAACGTGTGTGCAAACGCGTTTTTATCGGCGTCAATTTGTTGGCTAAAACCTGTTGTAGTCAAGGCTAGAATTAGAATAGTTATAATGTTTTTCATAGGGTTTATTTAAGTTTAATACGTTCTTTCATTTGCTCAACAATATTATATGCCGCTGGGCAAATCGCAACATTTTTTAAGGTTACATTGGTAATCTGCTGAAATTTCTTTCGGTCTGTATGCGGGAATTCGGCACAGGCTTTAGGGCGCACATCGTAGATCATACAGTAATTATCTGCTCCCAGAAAGGTACATGGCACTTCCTGTAAGACATAATCGTTGTCTTCATCAACGCGCAAATAGGTATCAATAAACTGCGCATCTTTCATTCTAAAATGCTTGGCGATCCTGCTCACATCGCGATCGGTAAATAACGGCCCTGTAGTTTTACAGCAATTTGCGCACGTAAGACAATCGGTCCGCTCAAACTCTTCGTCGTGCAACTCCTGCATTTGATAATCCAGGTCTTTGGGCGGTTTGCGCTTCAGCTTTTTAAAATAGGCAGCAGTCTCTTTATGCTTATCTTTGGCCAGATTGGGCAACTGCTCAATAAATTCATCCATACCGCAAAAATAAGCATTTAAAGCCCCTATAATTTATGGCCGAAAAAGATTCTCAAAACCCAGATATATTTGGTCAAGCTTTACTTGATTTTTACAATGATACGTATTCTGAAGACATTACTGTGATCTCCTCGCTTACCGAAGATGATGAGATTCCTGTTCCGTATCTCTTCCGTAGTTATGAAGAAATGCCTGAAGTGGAACAAAAAGCGCTTCAACTGGCTCAAGGGAAAACCTTAGATATTGGCGCATGCGCCGGAAGCCACACTTTATACCTTCAAAATAAAGGTATTGATGTTACTGCTTTAGACATTTCTGAAGGAGCTATTGAGGTTTGTAAAAGTCGCGGAGTTAAGAACACACGAATCACAGATATATTGGATTATAAAGAAAGCGGCTACGACACGCTTCTATTGATAATGAACGGGACCGGTATTTTTCAAACGCTTAAAAAGACTGAAAGCTATCTCACACATTTGCGTTCTTTACTCAATACCGGCGGTCAAATTCTGGTTGACTCTTCAGACATCGCTTTTATGTATGAGGAAGAAGATGGGAGTTATTGGCGTGACGCAAGTCGTGATTATTATGGGGAGGTCACCTTTCAAATCAACTATAAAAATCATACCTCAGAAGCTTTTGACTGGTTGTATCTCGATTTTAAAACCTTGAAAAAAGAAGCTGAAAAAGCAGGTTTTACTTGCGAAAAAATTTGTGACGGCCCACATTATGATTTTTTAGCACGCTTGATAAAAACTGAATCCTAAAAATTAGCGTAAATATTAAAAACATCACAAAGCTTTTACAACAAGAGCTCAAGCTAAAACGTTTAGTTATTTTAGCGAAACCTAAATTAATACAATGATTTTACAGAAGATTACCCCCTATTTTACGCTACTATTTGCCTTTTTAATTCTATCCTGCTCTAGTGATACCAATAATTCTGAGACCACACCTCCAGATCCAACAGCAGCAAATAGACAATCCTTGGGAGCATCTGCCAGGGCTTTTTTGAGCGCAGAAGAGTTCACCTCGATGAATGTAGAGATCGCCTATGTAGACGGCTTTAGACCTTCTGAAAGTACGCTGAATAATCTTAGAAGTTTTTTTACTGCACGCCTCAACAAACCCGGTGGTGTACGTTTTACTGAAACGGTAGTTCCTGCAACTACAGTAGGTGCTCTCAATCGGGACGAATATGTTGAGATAGAAAATGACAATCGTACTGTTTTTAATAAAGGAAGCGAACTGGGCGTCTGGGTCTTTTTTGCCGACGAGAATTCTGAAAGTGACGAAGGCAACAGTAGAATTCTTGGTACAGCCTATCGCAACACCTCGTGCATTATTTTTGGAGAAACACTTAGAGAATTTAGTCGCGGAATAACAGGACCAAGTTTAACGCAATTAGAAACCATCACAACCGAGCACGAGTTTGGTCACCTATTTGGTTTAGTGAATCTGGGTACAGAAATGGTGCGTGATCACGAAGATGAAACCGCAGATGACGATGGTGGCGCAACACCAAACAAACACTGCGATCAGGAAAACTGCTTGATGTACTTTCAAACCGTCGCAGATGCTACCAGTACAGACATGAATGGATTACCGACTTTTGGCGAATTCTGTTTAGAAGATTTACGCGCTAACGGTGGAAAATAAAGCGCCTTGGAGTATTAAACCCTTTTAGCGGTGCCAATAAAAAAGCTTCGGATGATCTCCGAAGCTTTTCTTTTTTATCCTTTTTCTTGTGCTATCTAGTCAAGAACGAGACTTGTTGAAGCGATCATTTTACCACCATCAAAGATGTTGATTTTGTATAAACCTTCAGCAAACTTGTCACCTCTTGGCGCAACATTTTCACAGATATCTAAAGCCGTTTTCTCATAATAAAACTTAGAGATCGCACTATACGTGATCGAGGTCACACTATCGATCGTCACCGTCTTGTTTTCACCCAAGATGTTATTCTGCGGATCTAAAACCTGCACGTAAAGCTGCTTATCTCCGGCTTCTGCGATTCGGTTTTGAGGTACTGTATAACACGCTCTAATACGATCAACACGACGCGCGTTATCATTCTCTACCAGTTTACCACTGTTTCTCACGATCACACCGGTTCCCACAAGTTTGTTGGCAGCAAGACTAGAACCCAGTGCAACTTTTTCTGCAAGCTCTTCTTTAACCATCGCCAGACTATCGCGTTTCATCTTTGAAACTTCAAGTTCATAGGTTGTACTATCCACACGCATAGCGAGCATTTTGTTCATTCCTTTTAAGCTGTCGTTTTGGGCAAAAAGATACTCACGCTCTTTTTTAAGTTTATACACCTCATCACGATAACGACGCAAAACAGAAATATTAGCTTCCATCTTTTGCACCGAATCTATAAGAACTTGTATGCGGTCTCTCGCTTGGTTCAGTTCGGTATCTTTTAAATTGTTTTCTTCGATCACCGCGTCATATTTGGTAACCATTTGCTTTAGATCATTAAGCACAAGCTCTTTTTCTTCGGTCAACTCGGCCTTTGTATTCTTTTCTTGATTGTACAACTTTATAGCAAAAGCCCCTGCTACCACAAGAAGTACTGCAAGAATACCGGTAATGATCTTAATGCCGGTGTTTTTATTTTCACTTTCCATAAATAAGTATTGATTAGATTCTGTTTTATTTTTAAACGTTAAAGCTGCTTCAAAAGTGTATAAAAGTGATAAAACAGCCTTTATAATTTACTGTTTTTTAACGAAAAAAACTTTTAAAATGCACTTTAAAAATCGCAATCAAACATACAAAAAAGTCAAACACAGCTGCTTTAATTTTTTATTAATAGCCTACTAAACAAATTGCAGAACTGTATCTTTGAAGTATGAAGGCAGAACATAAACGCGCAGCGATTCTCTTTGGAGTATTGGCTGTTATCGCTATAAGTATTTGGTTTTTTCAACCCAGTTTTGGCAAAGGTTTACTTTTAGGATTGGGAATCGCGGCAGTGATATATATCCTGCGCAGTTTCTTACCACGCAGACAATAAGACCTAAAGAATATCTAAAAGTTCACGAGCACTTTTAAGCGCCTTAAATTTTGAGTGATTGATCTCTTCATCTACCTGCTCGTGTGACCACGTGGTATGAAATGGAATGTGAAAAGCGTGACCGCCCATTGCAAGTACCGGAATAACATCTGATTTTAGCGAGTTGCCGATCATCAAAAATTCTTGAGGCTGAATATCTAAATGCTTTACCAGTTTCTTGTATTGTGTTTCTTTTTTATCTGAAACGATCTCCACATGATGAAAATAATCGATCAAGCCGCTTTTGATCAATTTACGCTCTTGATCGAGCAGGTCACCTTTGGTCGCTACCACAAGTTTATATTTTTTTGAAAGTAGGTCTAGAACTTCTTCAATATGCGGAAGCAACTCAACAGGTTCAGCGAGCATTTGCTTGCCTTTATTCAATATAAAATCTATAGTTTCAGCATTCATCTTTTCACCCATCAGCCGATGTGCGGTCTCTAACATCGACAAGGTAAATCCCTTGATCCCGTACCCGTAGGTGTCCAAATTTTTTATTTCGGTATCCAGAAGTTTTTGAACGATCTCGTCTTGGTCACCATACGCAGCAAGATGCTTTGCAAACGCAACTTCTGCATCTCTAAAAAATGTTTCATTCACCCAAAGCGTATCATCTGCATCAAATGCGATGGCTTTTATATTTTCAAAACTCAAAATTATCTGTGTTTATTAGTTTCTCTAAAAGTACTAAAAGTAAACTTCCTCGAAGCAAGCCCGGGGCTTGTTTCCGCTTGGCCGTACCAAAAAAAATCCTCACAGTTAAAGCCTGTGAGGATTTCGTTATAAATTAATGTCTACACGAATTAGCGCACTAACTTTTTATACTTGATACGTTTTGGCATAAGATCTCCGCCTAAACGCTTTTTCTTATTCTCTTCATAATCAGAGAATCCACCTTCAAAGAAATAGACTTGACTGTCGCCTTCAAAAGCTAAAATATGTGTACAAATTCTATCTAAGAACCAACGGTCGTGAGAGATCACCACCGCACAGCCTGCAAAGTTCTCAAGTCCTTCTTCAAGAGCTCTTAAAGTATTTACATCAAGGTCGTTTGTAGGCTCATCGAGTAGCAATACGTTACCCTCTTCTTTAAGGGTCATTGCCAGATGTAAGCGGTTACGCTCCCCTCCAGACAACATACTTACTTTTTTATTTTGCTCGCTTCCGCTGAAGTTGAATCGGCTTAAATAGGCTCTACTGTTAACCTGGCGACCGCCCATCATGATTAGCTCCTGTTTATCGCTAAAGTTTTCCCAGATGGTTTTTTCAGGATCAATATTACTGTGCGACTGGTCTACGTATGCGATTTTTGCTGTTTCTCCAACAGTAAATTCGCCTTTATCCGGCTCGATCTCTCCCATTATCATTTTGAAGATCGTGGTTTTACCAGCACCGTTAGGGCCAATAACACCAACGATTCCTGCCTGCGGAAGTACAAAATTCAAATCTTCATAAAGCAGTTTTTCGCCGAAGGCTTTACTTACGCCTTTTGCATCGATCACATTAGTACCTAAACGCGGACCGTTGGGAATGTAGATCTCTAATTTCTCATCGGTTTGTTTTTGATCTTGCGAGAGCAGCTTGTCATAATTACTTAAACGCGCTTTTTGCTTGGCTTGACGCCCTTTTGGAGCCATCCGCACCCACTCTAACTCACGCTCCAAGGTTTTTTGACGTTTGCTGGCTTGCTTTTGTTCTTGAGCCATGCGCTTAGACTTCTGGTCTAACCAAGAAGAATAATTTCCTTTCCACGGAATTCCTTCTCCACGATCTAGTTCAAGAATCCATCCTGCCACATTATCTAAGAAATAACGGTCGTGTGTTACCGCAATTACCGTCCCTTTATATTGTGCCAAGTGATGCTCTAACCAGTGAACACTCTCTGCATCTAAGTGGTTGGTAGGCTCATCAAGCAGCAATACATCAGGTTCTTGTAATAACAAACGACATAAAGCTACACGACGGCGCTCTCCACCAGAAAGCACCCCGATCTTTTGATCTGCAGGTGGTGTACGCAGCGCATCCATCGCTACTTCAAGTTTATTGTCTAACTCCCACGCGCCTCTTGCATCAATCTCGTCTTGAAGAACAGCCTGGCGGTTCATCAGCTTTTCCATTTTATCTGGATCGCTGTACACCTCTTCTAGTCCAAACTGATCATTGATCTTATTGTATTCATCAAGAATTGCAACCGTATCTGCAGCTCCTTCTTTTACAACCTCAAGAACCGTTTTCTCATCGTCTAACTGTGGTTCTTGCTCTAAATAACCTACAGAAAATTCTTTATCTGAAGTTACATCTCCTTGATAGTTCTTGTCAATCCCGGCAATGATCTTCAGCAAAGTAGATTTACCTGAACCGTTAAGTCCCAGAATTCCAATTTTGGCTCCGTAGAAGAAACTCAGGTAGATATTTTTAAGTACCGGAGTATTGGCACCGGGAAAGGTTTTACTCACCCCGGTCATTGAAAATATTATTTTTTTATCGTCACTCATGTTCCGTTTGTTTTATTTTTTTGAATCTAAATTTTATCCTTCAACTTACAAGAATTCTTGGCTTAAAGCAAACCTAACAACCTAAGAATAATGGCTAACTGACCTGCATGATACGCGTTGTGCTCGATGACGAGCATCAATTCGCGTAGCACCGTTTGCTCCTTACCGTGCTTAACCACATCTAGTAACTGATTGTCGACAGTTTCGACAAACGAAGCTAGTTGTTTTTGATCGTCTTTAAATTGATTTTTAAGCGCTTCCCAAGACTCCTTTGAAACTGCGCTACTGGTATCAGGCCAATAATCACGTGGCCAAGCGGGTAGTTTGTAATCTTCAGCTGTGCAATAACTTAAAATATCTTTTTGGGCATACACCACATGGTAAAAGATCTCATAAAACGAATACGGCAACCCCACAGGGCGCTTACCCGATTTTTTAAATGAGATTTTCTCAAGAAGTTCACTTACGGGCATATATGCCTCGCCGCCCTTAAGGTGTCTTAGAAGTTGTTCTTTGAGCGCTTGGTCTGCCATTAAACCCTTCCTTTTAATGCATTAAAAACCCAGGCAATTGCAAAGAAACCTATACCTACTGAAGCAAATCCCCAACCGGCAACTTCAGAATATTTAAAGGCTCCTAATGCTATAAGTCCTAAGCCTACAACGATCATTATAAACGTTGCCCAACCTAGCACTGTATTCTTATTCATCATAATAGTTTGTTTGAAGCTCTGACAAACATCAGAAGCTAAAATTCACCCAACTCGTTTTCAAGCTTAACGGCATTTCAAACGTCCTTGGGTTTTGGTTTAAAAAGCAAATATCGCGTTTTTCACATAAGTATAACGATTTCATGAGGGAGTGATTTCGTATTTTCGTTAACATTCAATTTTACAATACGTGAGTGTTTCCGGATTACTTCTTAAAGCCTCTAGGAATGCTCTTTATATACTTTATAGATGGATTTAAAATTCAATAAAAACGAAGATCACAATAAGCTTCTTGTTTCCGATTTAAAGCATCGCTTGGCCAAAGTAAAGCTGGGCGGTGGTGAAAAACGCATAGCAAAGCATCACGAAAAAGGAAAACTCACCGCTCGGGAGCGCATTGATTTTCTACTCGATGATGCCGAAAAGGCTATTGAAATTGCTGCCTTTGCCGGTGAAGGAATGTATGAAGAGCACGGTGGCTGCCCTAGTGGCGGGGTTGTGGTTAAAATAGGACACATAAGCGGAAAGCAATGTATTGTCGTTGCAAATGATGCGACTGTAAAAGCCGGAGCATGGTTTCCTATTACAGGAAAAAAGAACCTGCGCGCGCAAGAACTGAGCATAGAAAATAAATTACCTATCATCTATCTCGTTGACAGTGCCGGGGTCTACTTGCCTATGCAAGATGAGATCTTTCCTGATAAAGAGCATTTTGGTCGCATTTTTAGAAATAATGCGGTGATGAGCAGTATGGGCATTACACAAATAAGTGCCGTGATGGGTAGCTGTGTTGCGGGAGGTGCTTATCTGCCCATTATGAGCGATGAGGCGATGATCGTAGATAAGACCGGGAGTATTTTTCTCGCCGGAAGTTATCTCGTGAAAGCGGCCATTGGTGAAACGGTTGATAATGAAACTTTAGGCGGAGCAACTACGCATTGCGAGATTAGTGGAGTTACCGACTATAAAGCTTCAGACGACCGGGATGCACTTACACGCATTAAGAATATAATGAGTAAAATAGGTGATTTTGAAAAAGCCGGTTATAACCGAATCAAAGCAGCAAAACCTAAAGAAGATCCGCAGGATATCTACGGAATCTTGCCTGCCAAGCGTAGCGACCAATACGATATGACCGAAATTATAAAACGTCTGGTTGATAATTCGGAATATAAAGAGTACAAAGAAGGTTATGGTCAAACCTTGATCACAGCATATGCGCGCATTGACGGCTGGGCAGTAGGTATTGTTGCCAACCAGCGCAAGATCGTAAAAACTAAAAAGGGCGAGATGCAATTTGGTGGTGTGATCTATAGCGACAGCGCAGATAAAGCCACTCGTTTTATTGCCAATTGTAATCAGAAAAAAATCCCCTTGGTTTTTCTACAAGATGTTACCGGCTTTATGGTAGGAAGCAAAAGTGAACACGGAGGCATCATAAAAGACGGGGCCAAAATGGTAAATGCCGTGAGCAATAGCGTAGTACCTAAATTCACCATTGTAGTTGGAAACTCTTACGGAGCTGGAAATTATGCGATGTGTGGTAAAGCTTATGATCCTCGATTGATCGCTGCCTGGCCTTCGGCTGAATTAGCGGTAATGAGCGGTAACAGCGCTGCCAAAGTTTTACTTCAAATTGAAACGGCTTCGCTTAAAAAACAAGGCAAAGAGATCACACCCGAAGTTGAAAAAGAACTATATGACAAAATCAAAGCCCGTTATGACGAGCAGGTTTCACCATATTATGCCGCTTCACGTATTTGGACCGATGCGATCATCGACCCATTAGATACGAGAAAATGGATCTCTACCGGAATTGAAGCAGCAAACCATGCACCTATTGAGAAAAAGTTCAATCTTGGTGTGATTCAAGTTTAGTGCCCTACTTCGTGGGAAGTCTGAAGCTTTCAATATTGATAATCTTACAAAAACAGGTTTATTATAGATAACACCTATAGTAAACCTGTTTTATTTTTACTGTTATACTCGACTAAATCGGTTAAGTCTAAACAGTATTAGCCCAAATAACTATCCTATATTTGCAAAATTGTGACTTGCTGAAATATTTGACAGGTAAATAAATACATTTTTTATGTTTAAAAAGAGTTTGATTGCTCTTGCAATAGGTGGTTTTGGAATTGGTATGACCGAGTTTGTGATGATGGGAATCTTGCCGGATGTAGCTAAAGATCTGAACATCACTATTCCTCAAGCGGGGCACTTTATCTCTGCCTACGCCTTAGGCGTCGTTATTGGAGCTCCAATCCTAGTTGGAATTGCCGGTAATTATTCGCCAAAAAAGATTCTTTTATCCTTGATGATCGGGTTTACAGTCTTCAACTCGCTTTCGGTTTTTGCTTCGAGTTACGGTTTAATGCTAATTTCAAGATTGCTTTCTGGTTTACCTCATGGTGCGTTTTTTGGCGTAGGTGCTGTGGTTGCAAGCAGACTCGTTGCCAAAGAAAAAGCGGCCAGTGCCGTAGCTATGATGTTTAGTGGCCTAACGGTGGCTAATATTATTGGTATTCCTTTAGGCACCTATGTAGGTCATAATATTTCGTGGCGCTACACCTTTATGATCGTGGTTTTTATAGGCTTACTCACCGTAATTGCCATTCGCTTTTGGCTTCCGAAGATTGAAAAATCAGAACCTATTCCTATTAAACAAGCTTTAAAGATTTTTAAACGTACCGAACTCTGGCTTATTCTGGCGATTACCGCCGTAGGAACCGGAGGCTTTTTTGCGTGGTACAGCTACATCACACCTTTACTTACCGAAGTTAGTGGCTTTGATAACGATATGGTCATTTTCATTCTTATGCTTGCCGGACTAGGAATGACCTGCGGAAATGTGCTTGGCGGAAAACTTGCCGACACCTTTTCACCCATAAAAGCTACTGCGATCTTGTTAAGCGCAATGACGCTTTGTCTAATCACAATTTCTTTAATTGCACCTATTCAATGGGCAATGTTACTAATGGTATTTGTCACAGGGGCTTTTGCTTTCTCAACAGCACCTTCCATTCAAATGTTGATGATCAAATCGGCCAAAGAATCAGAAATGCTTGCTTCTTCTGTAAATCAAGCGGCTTTTAATATCGCCAATGCTGTAGGTGCCTTTTTAGGAGGCTTGCCTATCGCAGCGGGATATGGTTACACCTCACCAGAACTTGTAGGAGCCTGTCTCGCTTTTGGAGGAATTTTATTATCGATTAGCGTTATGGCGTTACGTAAGAAAAGAGCAAAACAAGCGGCTGCACAAGCCTAGTCAATAAGGATCAGTTCTTCCTGACGTTTGTTGATGTACTTGAAGCCCTTTGGTCCCCAAAAACCATCTTCTTCAAGCATAATGCGAATATCTTTCCCCCATTGCGGGATATTTACGGTCGCGTTTAATTCTATCGCATAAGCGGTATGCTCATAAAGTGGATAGTCGCCCGGACCGGGAACACCTTCTTGTGCATCCCACATCCCGATGGTAGGTCCCGCAGAATGCCCGTACAACCCAAGTGGGTGTGTATATATTGAAGGTTGTAAACCAGCTGACTTAGCTTCAGCAAGGGATTTTAATAAAATCTCATTACCTGTTTTTCCGGTAGCAAAGTTTGAAGTAAAAATATCCTGAACCTGATTTCCTTTCTTGAAGGCTTCCTCTAGAAAATCTGGTGCTTTGGTTTCTCCTTCTTTTAAAACATAAGCGTGCTCCTGGCAATCTGTATTCAGTCGTAAATAAGAAATACCAAAATCACAATGCAGCAAATCGCCGGGTTGAATAACCTGTCCTTCGCTATGATTTGTAAAAGCGGTGATATGACTTTCAAGTGGTTCATTAGTACGCTGAATATCCACTGTAGGGTGAAACCACGTATCCAGTCCCATCTCGGTAACCTTTTGTCTAAAAAACCAAACAACATCTTCGGTCGTAGTTTTACCAGGCGTTATGACTTTTGAACTGAAGGCTTCCTGTATAATGTCATGTGTAATGCCCACCAACTCTTCAAAAAGTTGCATCTCAAGTGCGCTGCGTGTTTCAATCCAACCTACCGCAAGAGCTTCAGCTGAAACTACCTTGTTTTTATAAGTTTCAGGAACCGCTTTCATAAACAACTCATAATCTGTTTTGGAAATTCCGTCTGCGATTCCGTAGTTGTCAGAATAATTCAATGCGATTTTCTCCGGATCGCGCTCCTCAATGAGTTGCATCAAGGCTTCCCATTGGTCAGGTTGCTTTTCTTTATCCCAAGCCGAAGTGATATTCTCACCTATATTGTAGCGGGCTACCGCTAGTTTTTCTAATTTGAATCGATCTTCATCCCAATAAAACACAAGCATAGTACGTCTTCTTGCATTGAGCCAAGTCGCCGGTAACATGGTACGCACAACAGGATCTTCATTATACTCCCGCGTGATAAGCACCCACATATCAATGCCGGTACGTGACATCACATCGGGCAAAACACGTTTAAAACGCTCTTCAAGTATTTTATCTACCAAAGCCGCACGATCGCGCTCGGGTAAAATTTGAGCGTAAGTTGTAAAAGAAAGAAAGATGGAGAAAACCGTTAGGTAAAGAAATCTATGCATTAGGAGAATTTAAAAGTCGTACCTAAATTACATATTAGGCTCCAATAAAAAAAGGTGCTTAAAGCACCTTTTCTATATTAATTATCTCGTTTCTTTTTTCGCTTTCGCACTGCGGAACTGGAAAAATCCATAGCGATGAGTTTTTCTACTTCTTCCTCGGTCATTATAGATTTCAGATTGGTTTTAAACTCGTTTTGCATACGCTCAAAATCTTTACGCATTGCTTCCTGATCTTTGGTCTGATCTTTTTGCAATGCCATTATATTATTAAAATAATCTTCCAAATAGGTGCGCAGCACTTCGGTTTGAAAAGGATCAAGTTCAAACTCGGCAACATAATCTGGCAAACGCTCTTCGGCAATTTCTGCAGCTGTAGGAGGTTCTTCGGTAGGACCTTGAGGTGTTTGACTGGCTCCCATACTGCTCATTCGGCTGCGACCGTAACCGCCATAACCCCCGTAGCCTCTACCATACCCGTACTGAGCATAGATCGACTGCATTGAAAATAAAGTGATTGCGATAATAAAAAAATAGCGCATAATATAAATTTTTGCTAAAGATACTAAGTTAAACCTAATTCTAAGAATTCTGTACGGCTTCTAAGTAAGCATAAATTGTACCTAAATTTCTTCGGCTGCAGTAAGGGACTTTAAGGTAGCGCCACGCTTTACCTTTCCGTTATGCGTGCGTACAAACTTAGGTGTACAAAAGATACGTTTTGGAGTTTCATACTTTCCTAAAACCTCAAAATTGAGACGGGAAGCGTCAAAACTATCACATTCTATAACAAGAATAAGGCGTTCTCCTAAAGCATCATCTTGTTCTGCGCCTATGATAAAAGGAACATCTATTTGATGCGCCAGTTTTTTCTCAATAGATTCTGGATACAATTTGATGCCGCCGCTGTTTACGACATTATCAATGCGACCTAACCATTGGAATTTCTTGTACGAAATTAAATCCACCAAATCGTTTGTCACTATAGGATCTGTCGCAACTTTGGGTGCTTTGATGACCAGACAACCACGCTCGTCTTTACTCACGGTGACTTTGCTAAGCGTTTTAAATGGAGGTTCTGTTTCTCTATTCTTTTTTGAATTTACGCGACGTACTGCAATATGGGTTACGGTTTCAGTCATTCCGTAGGTCTCGTAAATTTTGGTCGGGCAATCCTGAACCAACTCTTTTAAAGTTTGTGAAAATGGCCCACCACCTACAATGAGTTTAGCTAGCAAATGCATTCTTGCAATACTGTTATCAAGCTGAAAAGGCGTCATTGCAGAAAAATCATAACGCTTCAATACCTGATCAAGCGGATTGGATTTAGGCGGAACAACATCAAGTTTCCAACCTAAAATTACGGCGCGTACAAGCATCAATTTTCCGGCGATAAAACGCGTAGGCAAGCAATGTAGAGCTGTCGTTCCTGCTTCTAACTTAAAGCGCTTTCCTGTAGCTTTAGCGCTATTGATCATATGTTTTTTAAGAAGCTTGATACTTTTAGGCGCTCCTGTAGAACCCGAAGTATTGACTAAAACATAATCTTTATCATTGAGCCAGTCTAGGATAAATTCGCCAAGTTCTTGCTCATAAAGTTCTCCTGTTTTCTGAATCTCCTGAGCAAAATCTCTAAGCCCGGAAGCCTTATAGGAAGTTCCGTTAAGTTGAAATTCTGGGTGTACAGGATATTTAGACATCACTTTAAATTTAATCAGGCACTAAATTATCGTCAAGCTTTAATTCTTTTGGCTTGTCAACCGGACCAAAGAGTTTTTCCTTCCAGCCGGTCCACTTATATCTATAAGCCAATATCCCTAAGAAGATAGGATAAATTATAAAAACAGGCAATACGTCTACAATTCCGGCAGTGGGATCTGAGATATCTTTAAAAATAGAATAGGTTTGAAATGCGGTCCAATCAGCGGTAACTAATAAGGCTGAAATTAAATTGTTTGCTGCGTGAAAGCCTAAAGCAAGCTCCATTCCTTCATCCATCAAGGTCATAATTCCCAGAAGAAAGCCGGTACCAAAATAGAATACCATTACAATGTCACCCATAGCACCAATTTCCGGATTAAAGTAATGCAGCCCGCCAAAAATAAAGGAAGTCATAAACAAGGGAAACCATCTGTTTTTTGCCAAAATACCAAAACCTTGCATCAGGTATCCTCTAAACACAAATTCCTCTACACTGGTTTGAATGGGTACAAAAAGAATAGCAACCACACACAAAATTAAAAACGGAATCAAATTGAAGGTAACTTCAAATTCTTCCGGAGCCACAAAATAGGAGAGCAAAGTTGTTCCTATGGTATAAATGGTAATCATTATAAAAGCAAACCAAACGCGTCCCCAATCAAATTTCTTCCGGGTGGTGATGATGTCTTTCATCTTCTGCTGATGTAGATATTTTACAGCAAGAAAAACTCCACCTAAAGCAAAAACAAAAGATAATAACATGAGGAACAAAGTCAAGTTTTTATCCAATACCTCCATCAACGAAGCTTGATCGAGGCTGCCCATTGCGATGCCTAACTCTTCTGGATTGCCGTCATTATCCATCCATAATTTTCCCAGAATGGCAAGTGTAAGTGGTATTTGACCAATTACTGATGCAATAATAATAAGAACCGAGCCTACCAGATATCTCCAAAACTCGTGCAACGCTTTATACGCCTGTGCTATAAACATAAATTAAAATTGAAAACTCCAGCGATTCTCAGGTACATACCACAATTCACCGTGTTTAATTTCTAAGGGGGAAGATACATTATTTGTATATAACGCACCAGTCCCCAATCCTTGCGGAATTGTGGTTTGTTTTGAATAGGTGTATTGTGCAATGGCATTGAGGCCAATATTACTTTCTAATGCTGAAGTTATCCACCATCCTATGCCCTGCTCTTCTGCAAGTTGAATCCAGGTATCGCATCCGCGGAAGCCACCGACTAAGCTAGGTTTCAAAATAATGTATTGTGGCTTTATTTTTTGTAACAGTTCTTTTTGCTTGGCATAACCGAAAACACCAATTAATTCTTCATCCAGCGCAATAGGCAAAGGTGTTTCTTTACACAACTGCGCCATCTCATTTTCCTGATGTTGTTTGATAGGCTGCTCGATAGAATGTAGATCTAATGCTGCAAGACGTTCTAATCTCTGCAGTGCTTCGGCTGGCGCAAAAGCTCCATTGGCATCAACGCGAAGTGTTATTTCTTCCTTTGGAAAACGGTCTCGAATTTTCTGAAGCAATTCAATTTCAGCATCAAAATCGATGGCTCCAATTTTCATCTTTATACAATCAAATCCGGCGGCAAGTTTGTCGCTTATTTGCTCCTGCATAAAATCGGGTTCTCCCATCCAGATAAGTCCGTTAATGGCGATTCCTTCTTTTCCCTGAGTAAATGCTGAAGGAAAGAGTTCAAAAGGATTTTGAGCACGAAATGACCTAAACGCCATTTCTACCCCAAACTGAATACTCGGGAAATCGGTAAGCCGCTCATAAAGTGCTTCTTCTCCAAGATGAATGTTATCACAAACCCATTTTAGCGTTTCTTCATAATCTGGACGGTCGTCAATACTGAGTCCGCGTAGGATTCCGCATTCTCCAAAACCAACGTTTCCCAGTTCATCAATTTTGATGAACCATGTCTCTTTAACATTCATAACGCCCCGCGAAGTACCGCTGGGGCGTTTAAAATTTAAAACGAATTTTTTATAAGATGCTGTCAAAAATGGTGTTTTTAAAGTTCGTACGAACTTCCTATTTCTAAAAGTGTAAGTTGCTTTTCGACTGCATCGAAGGCTTTGATCGCACCTTCGTGATCAATCTCAATGTAGCCAAAAGTATCATAGTGACACCCGATGATGTTTTTACATTCGACAAAATCACTTGCTAGCACAGCGTCTTTGATTCCCATAGTAAAGTTGTCACCTATAGGCAAGATCGCAAGATCAAGATCAAACTCCATCGGGATGAGCTTCATATCCATTGTAAGCGCGGTATCCCCTGCCATGTAAATAGTTTTTCCGTCGATACTGAAAATAAATCCGCCCGGCTGACCACCATAACTTCCGTCGGGGAATGAACTCGTATGAATCGCATTTACATATTTTACTTTTCCGAAAGGAAATGACCAACTCCCGCCGTGATTCATCGGATGCGTTTCGATCCCTTTTTCACCGTAATGATTTGCGATCTCAAAATTGCTCACGATAACAGCATCGGCTTGTTTCGCAATAGCTTCAGCATCTAACGTATGATCTTGATGCGCATGGGTCAAAAAGATATAATCTGGATTCAAGGTTGAGATGTCAACTTTGTCTTTGGCTAGTTCGTTTCCGGTAATAAACGGATCTGTAAGAATCGTTGCTTTTTCAGTTTCAAAGGCAAAACAATTTTGTCCGTAGTAAGTAATTTTCATAATTCTGAATTTTTGCAACTAAATTTCGTCAAGCAGAAGCACACCAAAAAATCCTGTACTATAAGTTTTCGTTAAAAAAAGCTTCAAAACAGAAAACCCAAAGTGAACAGGAGCGAAAAGAAGAAAGTAGCCAATGCCACTTTTTTGAGTTCAGGATCAAGCAAGGCAGGGTTTTCATTTTTTGACACATAGATTAAATGCTTCCCTAACGGAATAAAAACCACAAATGCGATTGCAGACCACAAGAATGTGTTTGTAAGATAAAAGAAGAGTAAACTCGCCAAAAAAGCACCTAGGATCAAAGAGTAATGATAATACTTGACTTTGGTCTCTCCTAAAAATACGGCGAGCGTGTTTTTATTTGCTCGTGTATCGCTCAAACGATCTCTCATATTATTAAGATTGAGCACCGCAATACTCAAAAACCCAATTGTTAATGCGGGTAAAAAAACCGTCCAATCCAGATGTAGCGCGTAGAGGTAATAGCTTCCCACAACTGCGACCAAACCAAAAAATATAAAAACAAACAAATCGCCCAGACCACGATAGCCATAAGCGCCTTTGCCTACGGTATATTTTATTGCAGCCAAAATCGCCAGAATGCCTAAAACAAAAAATACGGTGGACTCTAAAAAGCGCTCCCAACCAAAGGCCGTGTAAATAAGCGCAATACTTATTAAAAGGGTGAGAGTCGCGGTAAAAATCATTCCGTTTTTTAATTGCTTGGCCGTTAAAAGACCGCTTTGCATCGCCCGCGCCGGACCTATGCGCTCGTGATTATCGGTTCCTTTTACTCCATCGCCATAATCATTAGCAAAATTAGAAAGTATTTGAAACCCTAAAGTCGCCAGCAAAGCCAGAATACAAATATCCCACCTAAAAACTCCCGCATGGTAAGCAAGCGCGCTACCTACAATTATCCCTGAAACCGAAAGTGGCAGTGTACGCAGGCGGGCTGCTGAAATCCATACTTGAACTGGTGTCATAGTTACATATTTACAACAAAAATAAACTTATAAAAGCGTTTAGGAAACAAACCAATATAATTTACAAGCTGCTTAAAAAAAGAAGTGAAAGCGTTGTAGTGATCTATTAAATCGCTATTTTAACTTTAAGATTGGGGCATACCCTATTCAAGAACAACTACTTAGAAAACAACCCAATTCTACCTATCACCATATTAACACCAGAGCAATGAAAAAAATTTTACTTCTAAGTTTAATCAGCTTGACACTCTACAGCTGTACCGAAAAGAAAAAAGAGCCAGTCGCCGCCCACGAAGAAGAACAGTCAATCGATAAAAAATGGTGGAAAGAAGCCATAGTTTATCAAATCTATCCCAGAAGTTTTCAGGATACAGATGGTGATGGTGTGGGAGATCTACAAGGAATCATCAACCGGCTAGACTATGTAAAAGATCTTGGAGTTACTGCCGTATGGCTCAACCCGATTTACAGTTCGCCCAATGATGATAACGGCTACGATGTGAGCGATTATAGAAATATCATGAGCGACTTTGGCTCTATGGAAGATTTTGACACAATGCTTTCTGAGATGCACGCAAGAGATATTAAACTTGTGATGGACATTGTGGTAAATCACAGCAGCGATGAGCACCCGTGGTTTAAAGAAAGTCGAAGTTCTAGAGACAATCCCTATCGTGATTATTACCACTGGTGGCCCGCAGAAAAAGGAGAACCACCTTACCGCTATAGCCTTTTTGATGCCGAAGGGAATGCCTGGAAATATGATGAAAAAACCAATGCGTATTACCTGCATTATTTCTCTCAAAAACAGCCCGATCTAAACTGGGAGAATCCTAAAGTGCGTCAGGAAGTTTATGATATTATGACCTTTTGGGCAGAAAAAGGCGTTGACGGCTTTAGACTTGATGCATTTCAATTTGCAGCAAAAGACACCACATTTCCTGAGTTTCCCAAGGGTTTTGAAAAAAACTTCATTCAGTATTATGCAATGCAAGATGGCTTGCACAAGTATCTGAAAGAAATGAATGAGCAGGTTTTTAGTAAATATGATGTGATGAGTGTTGCCGAAGGCGCAGGAAGAACGCTGGAAGAGGCGCATGAACTCGTAGATGCTGATCGTAAAGAAATCAATATGGCATACGCCTTTGATGGGGTTGACATTCCTAAAGTAGACGGTTACAAACTTTCAACTTTCAAAGAAACCTTTTCAAAATGGGATAGTGCTTTTGCCGATAAAGGCTGGATCTCTATTTTCTTATCCAATCACGACCAAGCCCGTATGGTGAGCAGATATGCTAATGATAGTCTGCCCTATCGCGCTCCGTCTGCAAAAATGCTCAACACATTTATCTTGACTATGCGTGGAACACCTTATTGCTATTTTGGAGACGAACTAGGAATGACCAACAATCCTGAACTTCAAAACATTGAAGATTATCAGGATATCGCTGCGATTAACGGATACAAAAAGGCAAAAAATCAAGGTGAAGATATGGAAGCATTTATGTGGAATTTACGCTTTGGTTCCCGTGACCACGGCAGAACACCAATGCAATGGGACGCTTCAGAAAATGCAGGTTTTACCACGGGAAATCCGTGGTTACCGTTGAATCCTAATTATACTGAAATCAATACTCAAGCTGAAGAAGCCGATGAGAATTCGGTATTAAATCATTTTAAAAAACTGACTGCTTTGAGAAAAAATGCAGACGCTTTGATTTATGGAGATTACGAACTCTTGATACCAGAGCATCCGCAAGTGTATGCGTACACGCGTAGTCTGGGCGACGAGCAGTTTCTAATCGTACTCAATTTTAGCCGAGAGCAAACTTCGGTAGCATTAGAAGCGCTCAGCAGCTTTTTAGAATTAAGGATCAACAATTATTCTAATCTGAAAAAGACTGCCAAAACACTAAGCCTTGAGCCCTATCAAGCGGTGGTTTTGGCAAAGTCTTAGCTACACTTTAGTGATTATTTAATAGTAAGTTAGTCTTCTTATAGAGCTGGTATGAGTAACTTCAAAACTAACATAAATACAGCCCATGGAAACCTCTTACTTCTTTAAAAATCTAAATATGGTCCCCGAAGTCTTTTTGGGGACTCTTTTTATTTTTCTGCTTGTGGTTATTCTTACCCGCATTTTTGGGTTGAAGAGTTTTAGTAAAATGACCGGCTTTGACTTTGTCATCACAGTAGCCATTGGTAACATTATTGGGATGAGCATCAATTCTAGCAAACCGGCAATTCTTCTGGGTGCCTTCATACTACTTGCGCTTTTTGCCTTAAACTATGCAGTAACCCTATTGCGCTTCAAGTCTAAAAAAGCCGAAGATCTAATAGACAACGATCCTCTATTATTAATGGAAAACGGTGAGGTTCTAGAAGAGAACATGAAAGCCAGTAAAGTCACCCAAGCTGAACTGCAATCTAAATTACGAGAAGCAAATGTGATCAGACTCAATCAGGTAAAAGCGGTTATTTTAGAAACCACAGGAGAAATAAGTGTACTTCACACCAATAACGCTAATATTACCATTGAAGACTATATTCTAGGTGATGTAGTGAGAAGTCGCTCCTAATCCTCAAAACTCCATTATACAGTAAAAGAACCGGTCAAACACTCAGTTAAACGTTTTAGCAATGCACTGAAAATCAAACCGCTTCAAGCAGGATAGCACAGGGTACCATTTAAAAAATCCTTCCCTAATTTTACAAATATTTAAGATTTTACATGTTTTGCGATATCGATTTCGCTAATTTAAGTTCATTTTAATAATTGTAACATATGAAGTTATCATTACGTTTTAACACTTTGCTGGTTGTCAGTTTCTTTTTAATTGCCGCTTTGGGTGTGCTCTCGTGTGATTCAGACGACACCTTGCCCGCAAGGCCTGAAGAAACCAGTGTAGCTCAACTCCAAGCGTTTTCAGCTAAATCTGGTAAGAACAGAGTACTCATTGAAGGTACTATTCCTGCCAATTCAAATATCACCGAAGTCACCATTTATTGGAATGACAAAGCAGATGCTAAAAGCATTTCTGTAAGCTCTAGCAGTGAAGAGCAACATATCGCTACTTTTATCGAAGACCTAGAAGAAGGCTTTTATACATTTGAAGCGCAAACGATTGATGCTTCAGGCAACGGGTCGGTAATTCTAACCGGAGGTTCTGAGGTTTATGGCGATCCTTACATAAGTACACTATTTAACAGACCTGTAGACACCAACTATTTAAGCCGAAATGAACTAGAAATCGTTTATGGAGGAATGGATCTTACCACAGGTGTGATTGGTACCGAAATCATGTATGAGAATACAGACGGTGAGATGGAAACCATTTATCTACCTATTGAAAATGATCAAGTACGTATAGAAAATTTCAAGAGAAATGCTTCTTACAGCTATCGCAGCCTGTTTATTCCTTCTCCTGTATCAATAGATACGTTCTATACAGACTATACCAGTTTTAAACCAGAGCCACCGTTTCCAACCCTAGTTAATGCAGCAGTACCTTTCCTTGCTTCTTCGGTGCAAGGTAGATGGGGAATTCTACAAGACTGGACTACTACAGAACCTGTACGTGTGCACGCCGGAGGTCACGGTGGATGGGATGAGTGGAATAATAATATTTTCAATATTGAATCAGGATGGGGAGCTCCCGCCATTACCAACGGAAAAATCTATCAAACGGTAGAAGCTAAACCCGGTGAATATGCCTTAGAAGTTTCGGTACGTGACAGTAACCACAGCGAGAGTGACGAAGGAGGATCGTACTTTGTAGTTGCAAAAGGCATGACCTTACCAGATGTAGCCGATGTGACCACAGCTTCAGAAGTTTTAGTTTATGAACGCATTCACACAACCGCCGTAAGCAACCCGGAAACCTACAGACTTGAATTTTCTGTTGATGAAATTTCTGACATAACCATTGGACAGATCACTACGCAATGGGGACAAACCCCTGGACGTTTCTGTAACATTTTCTCTTTTGAAATTGTTGCCAATGAATAATTTATTTATTTGAACTAGCCTTCAAATAGAAAGGGGAACTTTTAATAAAAGTTCCCCTTTCTATTTTTTGACAAGTCATAAAACTTATTTACTCGCCTTATCTAAAGCGTCAAGATCTTCTTTATCTAAGGTTAATTTTGGTGCTTCAAAAATGGTCTGTAACTGCTTCTCACTCGTTGCGCTTGCAATAGGAGCACCTATATGCGGCTGCGCCATCAACCAAGCCAAAGAAACTGTAGCTTGTGAAGTATTGTATTTTTCTGAAACTTGATCCAATGCTTTCAACACCGCTAAACCTTTTTGATCTAAATATTTTTTTACACTATCACCGCGTACACTTTTATTAAGGTCTTCTTCAGAACGGTATTTCCCGGTCAAAAACCCTGCAGCCAATGACCAATACGGAAAACGGTAAGATTGTATTTTTCGGCTAAAGACGCATAGTTGCTCTCGTAGCCTTCTCGCTCTACCAAATTATAGTGCGGTTGTAAGGCTTGATATTTGGGTAAATTATACTTTTCTGAAGCTGCAAATGAAGCTTCTAAACGTTCTGGTGAAATGTTTGATGCAGCAATGTAACGTACCTTTCCTGCTTTTATAATTTCATCATAGGCTTCAAGCGTCTCTTCTACCGGAGTTTTTTCATCATCAAAATGCGTATAATACAAGTCAATATAATCTGTTTGTAAACGCTTTAATGATTTGTCAACCCCTTCCAGAATATGCTTTTTGCTGGTATCGACCGGGTGTAAGCCATTCTCTCCACCTACTTTTGTTGCCAAGGTGATTTGATCTCTGTTTCCACGAGATTTCATCCATTTTCCTAAAATAGTTTCAGATTGACCACCTTCTTTTCCGTCAACCCAGTACGAGTACATATCTGCGGTATCAATAAAATTGAATCCGTGATCTACAAATGCATCAAGAATTTCAAATGATTTTTTTTCGTCTAAGGTCCAACCAAAAACATTTCCACCTAAATTAATAGGTGCCACATTTAAGTCAGTTGTACCAATTTGTATCTTTTTCATTACTTCTTATTTTTTAATTATTGTCCTATTGATTTTTCCATAAGAATGCGCCACACATTCATGGGTAGCCATTCTTCATAGTTTTTCCAATGTTTGTATTTTGGAAGCTCGATCGTATTAGGAATTTTAAACAGATTAGTCCCGTTATCCAGCTCTGTTTGAACTGCCTGGTACAAATCGTCAAAATAGTTTTGCATCAACGTGAGATCTTTGCGTGCACCTACCGCGCGTACGTGCGACATCAATAAAGTGTCAAAATCGAGTTCCTGTATTTTTTTAAGAGATGCCACCCAGTTTTTAGGGTCAGCGTCTGGGAGATAAGCATAAAGCACGCGATCTGGTACCACGAGATCAATTGTAAATACAATGTTATGCTCGGGAAATCTAAAAACAGTCATTCCGTCTCCGTGATTTCTTCCGTAGAAAGACAATTCGAGTTGTTTATTTCCTATAGCATAGGTGGTATCGGTTCCCGTCCAGGTCTGATCTGGCATCAACACCGCCGGATTAGGCGTTATCGTTTCAGCCGCTTTCTTATGACTAATGATCGTTGCACCTTCTTCTTTAAAAATCTGAGCTCCACTTATGTGATCCCAATGATTATGGCTGTAAAAAACCGTTTTAACAGGCAAGTCTGTCACCTCATTAATAGCTTTGATTGTTGCCTCAGCGTGTCTTTCATCTAAAGGATCTATCACCACTACTGAATCGTCAGTCACATAAAAACAAGAATACGTGCGGTCGCCCACCATATACAAGTTATCTTCAACCTTGATCGTTTCTATTTCCTGCGCTTGAACCAAAACCCCGAGAAGGATGGCAATCGCTACTGTGATTGTATTCCTCATAGTTATACGATATAGTTTGCTACACCGCCATCTACTCGTAATGCTGCTCCATTTGTTGCTGCCGAAAGTGGACTCGCAACATACACGACCATATTGGCAACTTCCTCTGTCTCTGCAAATCGCTGAATTAACGAAGTAGGTCTGCGCTCTTCAAAAAAGGCTTCAACAACTTTTTCTACTGAAGTATCCTTATCCTTTGCTGTTTCTTTTAGGTCGTTGGCATTAGCTCTACTCATTGTTGGTCCCGGCAAAACGCTGTTTACGGTGACATTAGTTCCCTTGCTCAGTCTTGCCAGACCTCTTGAGATCGCAAGCTGTGCAGTTTTACTAAAGCCATAATGCACCATTTCGGTAGGAATATTAAGCGCAGATTCACTCGAGATAAAAATGATACGCCCTTCATTCTTTTTAAGCATTTTAGGAAAGTAATGTCTGGCTAAACGTACGCCGCTCATCACATTTACTTCAAACATCTCAAACCACTCCTCATCTGTGATATTTTCAAAATCCACTTGATTAAAAATCCCGACGTTATTCACGAGAATATCTACATCAGGAATCTCTTCAAGCAGATGATCTATGTGTTCATTCTTTGCAAAGTCGGCAACGATTCCTGTAATCTCCTCGTTGCCTGTCTCCTTCTTCAATTCTTTAATGACCTCTGCGATATCTTTGGCCTTTCTTCCGTTAATGATAACGTGCGCACCTTCTTGCGCAAGTCCTTTTGCAATGGCTTTTCCTATCCCGGCTGTTGAACCGGTTACCAATGCAGACTTTCCTTTTAACTTTAAATCCATAGCTTTTTTTGTTGTTAGTTGCTTTTGCTCAATAGTCCTTTATTGTACTCTGAAAATAAGAAGAGGATGGCCAGGTATAAACCGTAGAACAGTTGAATACCAATAGCCGACCAATTCTCTTGAAATGAGCAACCAAAAATGAGAACGCAAATGAGTAAAATGCCCACAGCAGCAGTCTCCCTTGCTTTAAAACCAATGATAAGCGCGATTCCTAATAGTAATTCAACAAAGGGAAGTATAAGGGCAAAAGGCTTAACGAGTTCAACCGGCAAATAGGTTTCGGCAAAGGAGTTTGTCATACCCTGAGCAAAAGCGCTTAGTTTAGGAATACGAATAGAACCGTGTCCCAAAAAACTAAACCCTATAGGCAATCGGGCTAAAGTATATGCTGCGTGTTTATTTCTCATCGTTTTTAAGTTATCTCATCTAAGCATGTTCAATTTTGATACAATCATTAGACAGAAGCTTTTCTTTTTCTACTACGAAATAACAACAGATTAACACCAACGTCCTTGTAAAAACATATCATTAAACTGTAATTTTACATTATGAAACGTTATACTCAGTTTAACAGATTAATCGTAGACGACTTTACCACAGATGTCTGGAAGCATCCACTACACAATCACAACCATTACGAAGTTATTTTCATTAGGTCTGGCTCTGGGATTCATCATTTAAACAACAGCCTCGTACCCTATCAAGCCGGGCATCTCTATTTGTTAGGCCCTGAAGACGAACACGAGTTTATCATTGAAGAGCCCACGAACTTTGTGTATTTCAAATTTACCAAGCTCTATTTTGACACTTTTGACGGCGAAAATCCGGCAGTTTGGAACCGACACATAGATAAATTACTCAGTAAAAAATGGAGTAGAAAAAGGAATTTGCTTAAAAACACCGAAGATATTCCCGTTGTAGATGCGCTCTTTAGGCTTATTGTGGCAGAATATGAGCGTAATGCGCTCTTAGGAAAAAAGCTGGTAAACCATCATTTTAAAGCTATATTATTGGTGCTCAATCGCAACGGACCTAATTGTGATAAAAAACAAAAACGAAGAGCAGACTCTGATATTACTGAAGCTTTGCTTGAATATATAGAGCTTAATATTTATGATCCCAAAAGTGTATCACAAAAGCAAATCGCGCAACACTTTCATTACTCGCCTAACTATATAGGAATCTTATTCAAGAAAAATATAGGAACCTCACTAAAAAAATACATACAGGATTATAGATTCAATCTTCTTAAACAGCGACTCAAACACGGTCATCAAAGCACCAAACAGCTCAGTCTCGATTTCGGGTTTACAGATGAAAGTCACCTGCATAAATTTGTAAAATCGCAGACGGGAAAAAGTCTTCTAGACCTAAAAGAAGAGATTACACATGAGGTCGTTTTATAAATTTTCAGCTGTATTTAGCCTTCCACGAAATTCAGTAACTACAACTTTAACACAACTATGCAATTTCAAGCTATCTATTTTCAAATAATTGATTTTCAGTTTTTTGAAATTTTAAATTATGTGAATTTTTAGATTTTCGGCTTAACATTGCTTAACAGATCCGTTGTTTTTTTAATATTTCTTAAGCAGCGACGTGTAGGATATAGCCCTAGCTTAGTACTAAACATTTAAAATCTAAAAAGATGAAACGTTTATTTATATATACAAGCACGGCAATTTTATCATTAGCATTATTTGCTTGTGATACCAACACGGCGAAGAAAGATTTGGCACAAAATGAAGTCGTAGAGCAAAAACCGGAAAAACCCGAGCCACCCGAGGTTGTAATTCCCGAAGGTTATGATTTGTACAAAAGTCCAAACCTTATGAACGGGTGGAAACTAAATTTTCTGCATCCGGAGCACGCATCAGTTGAAGGCAAAGGAAATCAATTGACAATTCGATACACGGGTGAAGACAATTCTTTTTATGGTGGATTAACCGACGGGTTTATTGTTTCTATGACGATGAGTACTGATGAAGCTTTGGAGCAAAGGATTGAAAACAATACTCCGGAGAAAATGGGTGATTATGAGGTGTATTCTTACCGCGCATTGAATAGCATTGGTTCTGCACAAGTTGATCACTATTTAATTCAATTGACCGAAGCCGGAGATTCTCAACCGGTATATGCCGATTTCTCAATGGCTGTAAAAGGTGATTCTGAAAAAGAATATAAAGCCTTAATTAAAGAGATCTTCGAATCAATGTCTTGGACAAAGACAACGGTATAGATACTGATAACTAATAATTAAAAAGGCGCCGATGGCGCCTTTTTTTTATTTATAACTGCGGAAGTTTTATCGCCTTAAATTCAGTAATGATTTCGGCTACTACTTCGGCTGCAGGTTTTATCTCGTGAATGAGTCCAGCGATTTGACCTATTTCTAGTTCGCCCTCTTCAAGATCGCCCTCAAACATACCTTTTTTAGCTCGACCGCGCCCTAATAAGGTACTCAACTCTTCTTTGGTCGGCGTGCTTTCATAAAGACGTTTTACGTCTGTATAGAACTTATTCTTCAGTAATCTTACGGGAGCAAGCTCTTTTAATGTGAGTTCGGTAGCGCCTTCTTTAGCCTCAACCACCAGATCTTTAAATGCTGGATGACTGCTTGCTTCAGGTGTAGCGACAAACCTGCTACCTATTTGTACGCCATCTGCTCCCAAAATCATCGCAGCCAGCATTCCTTTACCGGTTGCAATGCCTCCGGCAGCAATTAAAGGGATTTCCAACTGTTCTTTTACCATAGGAATTAACGTAAAAGTCGTGGTCTCCTCACGACCGTTATGGCCTCCTGCTTCAAAGCCTTCAGCTACAACGGCGTCAACACCTGCTTCTTGAGCTTTCAACGCAAACTTTACACTGCTTACTACGTGCACGACCTTTATGCCGTGCTCTTTTAAATGTGATGTCCAGGTTTTAGGATTTCCGGCGCTGGTGAATACAATGTTGACTCCTTCCTCGATAATGATTTGCATCAGTTTATCGATATCAGGATACAGCAAAGGTACATTTACCCCAAAAGGTTTTGTGGTTGCTACCTGACACTTTTGAATATGCTCACGCAACACTTCTGGATACATAGAGCCGGCACCTAGAAGTCCCAGACCGCCGGCATTGCTCACAGCACTGGCGAGCTTCCAGCCGCTATTCCATACCATTCCGGCTTGAATGAGCGGGTATTCAATATCAAAAAGTGCAGTGATTCTATTCAAAATAAAAGTTTATGAGATTACGCCGCTTCCTAAGCATTCGTCGCCATCATACCAAGCAACAAACTGTCCTTCACTAATCGCAGATTGTGGATTTTCAAAAGAAACAAACAACCCATCTTCTACTTTATGCAACCAGGCTTTTTCAAGCGGCTGGCGGTAGCGAATACGCGCTTTAGTTTCTCTAACTTCTCCTTCCTGAAGTTTTAGATCTTCTCTAATATAATGCACCTCATCCTCTTGAACGAACAAAGCGCTACGCAACAATCCCGGATGGTTTTTCCCTTGACCGGTATAGATCACATTTTCTTCAACGTCTGTATCTATCACAAAAAGCGGTTCTGGTGTACCACCAACGGCAAGACCTTTGCGTTGTCCTTTTGTGAAATAATGTGCCCCTTGATGCTTCCCTACAACCTTACCATCAGCAACGCTGTACTTTGGTTTTTTAGCCAATACGGCAACATCAGTCACGGCAATATCGGCATCGTTAGCTTCTTGAAAATCGTTAATTTTTTCCTGAGCGCGTTCTGCAGGAATTTCTACAATGACTCCTTCTTTCGGCTTTAATTTTTGCTGAAGAAAATCAGGTAAGCGTACTTTCCCGATAAAGCATAAACCTTGAGAATCTTTCTTTTCTGCAGTCACCAAATCTTGCGCTTTTGCGATTTTACGCACTTCGCTCTTTTGCAAATGCCCAATAGGAAATAAGGTTTTAGCAAGCTGTTCTTGAGATAACTGACATAAGAAATACGACTGATCTTTATTTGCATCTGCACCGGCTAGCAATTGAAATACCTGTTTCCCATCAACTTCAGTCTCGCCTCGCTGACAATAATGTCCTGTAGCCACATAATCTGCACCCAAATCGAGCGCTATCTTCATAAAAACATCAAACTTGATCTCGCGATTGCACAACACATCAGGATTAGGTGTACGTCCCATCTCATATTCCCGAAACATATAGTCTACAATACGCTCTTTGTATTGCTCACTCAAATCAACCGTTTGAAAAGGAATCCCAAGCTTTTCTGCAACGAGCATGGCGTCATTACTATCATCGAGCCAGGGGCATTCATCTGAAATGGTCACCGAATCATCATGCCAATTTTTCATAAACAGGCCAATCACATTATAACCGGCCTCCTTCAACAAATATGCTGAGACGCTACTATCTACACCACCACTAAGGCCTACTACTACGGTTTTCATACAGTTCAATTTGAATGCTAAGTCGAATACTTCTGTGCAAAATTACGAAAACAAAGAGCGTATTTCTAAAAAACGAAAAGCTTCAGTAAGGTACTGAAGCTTTTCAATTTGTATTGGGACAAAAAAGATTATTTATTGCGCTGTTGCTTTTCAGCTTGCTCCATCATCTCAGAAAACTTCTGAGAGAATTTACTTTTCTTTTTCGGCTTTGCCTTCGCCGTAGCGATCTTAGCGTGAATTTTATCTTCATCTAAAATAAAATTCTTTATCACTAGCATAATTCCAATGGTGATCAGGTTTGAAATAAAGTAGTACAAACTCAATCCACTCGCATAGTTGTTGAAGAAAAACAACATCATAACTGGCGATAAATACATCAGAAATTTCATATTTGGCATTCCCGGCTGCTGTGTTTGCTGCATACTTTGACCCGTTGTCATCGTCATATAAATGAATATCGCAATTGACGCTAAAATCGGGAATAAGCTCACGTGATCTCCGTAAAACGGAATATGGAACGGCAAGTCTGCAATTTTATCATAGCTCGATAAATCGTCTGCCCAAAGGAAGCTCTTATGTCTTAATGCAAATGCCGAAGGGAAAAAGGTAAACAAGGCATAGAACACAGGAATCTGAAGCAATCCAGGAATACAACCACTCAAGGGGCTGGCGCCGGCTTTACTATACAGCTTCATCGTTTCCTGCTGCTTCTTCATTGGGTTATCTGCATACTTCTCATTAATCTCATTGATCTCCGGTCTTAACACCTTCATCTTTCCTTGAGATAAGTACTGCTTGTACTGTACCGGAGAAAGCAATAATTTGATAGAAATCGTCAATAAAATAATAGCGATTCCTGCAGGGAAATAAGCGATCAAGAAGTTAAAGAACGGGATGATTAGGTATTTGTTGATCACACCAAAAATCCCCCAACCTAACGGCATCGCTTCGTCAATATCTCGATCGTAGTTGTTTAAGATCTGATAATCGGTTGGACCATAATAGAAGTCCATCGCATAGTTAAGCTCTCCGTTTACCGGTTTCAGCGCCATATTGGCCGCATATTTTTTAGTATAAACCGTATCGACCTCTTCATCTTCAACCAAGTTTTTAGAAGTAAAGCGTACTTCTTCAAAAGGTTGATCAGTTAATAAGATAGAACTGAAGAAATGCTGTCTAAAGTTAAACCAGTCTACATTAGTCTCGATCGCATCATCGTCACCGGTCTGGCTTAACTTATCGTGGTCGCCTTCTTCATATTCATAGGTTAAACGCGTATAACGGTTTTCATAGGTAATACTCTTTGCGTGACGATAACCCTTCAATTCCCAATCTAAGTTGATAGGCTGCGAGGTATTAACCACATTTTGTAAACCAACAGTTTTTATACCGAAGCCCATCATATAATCGTCTGGCTTCAACGTATAACGGTACTCTAAATATTCTGAATCTGAAACTTTAAGTTTCATGGACAGCACTTGATTCTCTCCTTCTTTTGACAATGAAGGTTCAAAGTAAAGATTCTCACTATTCAACGTGCGATTATCTGTAGTGCTGAAAGTCAAATTAAATCGGCTGTTTCCATCTTTAATTAGGTAAACAGGAACAGAATCATAACTTTTAAAATTCTTCAAACGTGCTTCAGTAATAAAACCACCTTTGTTGCTCACTTTAAGCGCAAGCACATCGTTTTCTAATTCGGTAACATCATCTGTCGCTGATGGTAAAGTCGCTGAATAAGCAAAACTTCCTAAAGTAGCTTTATAGCGCTCTAATGCCAAAGAGTCATTTTGCGGCGCGGTGCTTTCAACTACAGCATCGGTTTGTGATACTTGTTCTGCAGCTGCTTCTTGAGCCTCAACCTGCTCTTCTTGTGCTTTCTGCGCAGCAAGTTCTTCTTCAGTTGGCTGATTTTGCCAAAGCATAAATAATAAAATAGCTCCTATTAAAAGGAACCCAATCATTGACTGTTTGTCAAATTTCTTTTCTTCCATAATCATCGAGGCTCACGCCTTATTGTATTCGTATGTAATTTAGTTTACGGGAAACCCGGCTAAGTTAAGTGGCTAGGAGCAATAACAATCCCACAGATTAGTTTTGTGCCACATTGTCGGAACTTTTTGATTGACTGTATTTTACTGCAGCCTGAACATACGCCACAAAAAGCGGGTGTGGATTCGCCACAGTACTCTTATATTCAGGGTGGTATTGAACGCCTACGAACCAAGGATGGTCTTCCATCTCAATGATCTCTACCAATCCGGTTTTTGGGTTTGTACCCGTGATTTTAAGTCCGGCCTTTTCTAGCGTCTCTCTGTATTTATCGTTAAACTCATAACGGTGACGGTGACGCTCTGTGATCAATTCACTTTTATAAACATCAGCAACAATACTATCTGCCGCCAATTTACAATCCCAAGTACCTAAACGCATAGTTCCGCCCATATGCTTTAGGTCTTTTTGATCTTCCATCAACGAGATTACAGGAGCCGAAGTGTCTTTTTGCATTTCGGTAGAATTGGCATCTTTTAATCCTGCAACATTGCGTGAGAATTCAATAACTGCCATTTGCATTCCTAGACAAATTCCTAAAAACGGAATTTTATGTTCGCGCGCATACTGCACCGCCTTGATCTTTCCTTCAATACCGCGCTCACCAAAACCTGGAGCTACGAGTAAACCGTCTAGTTTTGAGATCTTATTTTGAATCACATCCTGTGAAATAAATTCAGAATGTATAGGCTCTACACGTACTTTAACCTCGTTTTCTGCACCGGCGTGAATAAAGGCTTCTAAGATCGATTTATAAGAATCCTGAAGCTCAACATATTTACCAATAAGACCAATAGTTACTTCGGCCTTTGGGTTTTTATGTCTGCGTAAGAATTCATTCCAACGCGTAAGTTCTGGCTCACTATCTTGAGACAGCCCCAACTTTTGAAGCGTGATCGCATCAAGACCTTCTTCTAACATCAGGTTAGGTACGTCATAAATCGTTGACGCATCAATAGACTGAATCACTGCTTCTTTACGCACATTACAAAACAGTGCCAATTTCTCACGAAGATCATCGCTCAATTCGTGCTCGGTACGACAAACCAAAATATCAGCTTTGATTCCACTTTCCATCAAGGTTTTAACCGAGTGCTGCGTAGGCTTAGTTTTCAATTCACCCGCAGCCGACAGATAAGGAACAAGGGTTAAATGAATGACCAAAGCATTCTCATCACCCAATTCCCATTTCAACTGACGTACCGATTCGATATACGGTAAAGACTCAATATCACCAACAGTCCCGCCAATTTCAGTGATCACAATATCATAATCTCCGGTATTCCCCAGATGCTTGATACGTTCTTTAATCTCATTGGTAATATGCGGCACCACCTGAACGGTTTTACCCAAAAACTCACCGTGGCGTTCTTTCTCTATAACGCTTTGATAAATGCGACCGGTGGTCACGTTATTTGCCTGAGAAGTATTTACATTTAAAAAGCGCTCGTAATGCCCTAAATCTAAGTCGGTTTCTGCACCATCATCGGTAACATAGCATTCTCCGTGCTCATAAGGGTTAAGTGTTCCCGGATCAACATTAATGTATGGGTCTAGCTTTTGAATAGTCACACTATAGCCTCTTGCCTGAAGTAATTTGGCCAATGAAGCTGCGATTATACCTTTACCTAATGAAGAAGAAACCCCGCCCGTGACGAAGATGTACTTTGTATCTGCCATCTGTATCCTGATTATTTTTTAAGCTCTTTTTAACATGAAGAGCGCGTCTACGGGATGC
>Ga0114910_1000081_pt1 | contig 51721 bp, 46 predicted proteins | sample MalvireepMed_908_FD_83500 | JGI IMG/M metagenome (GOLD analysis project Ga0114910, IMG submission 83500) | Marine viral communities from the Global Malaspina Expedition - Malaspina viral metaG DeepMed_908 | ecosystem: Environmental > Aquatic > Marine > Oceanic | place: Mediterranean Sea...
ATCCTATATGCCGCCCGTCCGGCCCGATAACAATCGGCGGCTGGCGGCGGGGTAGCTCAGCTGGTTAGAGCAGCGGAATCATAATCCGCGTGTCGGGGGTTCAAGTCCCTCTCCCGCTACCAAAATTTCCAGATATTGCAGGTGGTTAAATCGTTCGCTTTGCGGGCGTGCTCATGCATGGAACGCCCGGGGTTGCATTCCGGGTTTCAGGTGCGTGCGCTTGAATGCGATGGGGTGGGGCGAGACGCATTGTCTTTGCCCCCAGACTCTGGCTGTATTGTCCAAAACACCGTGTGCGTTCCTCGTGGTTCAAGCATGAGCCGTTTCGCATAATGCATCTCTTGATCTAGTCTTCCGGACTGAACAAAATATCAGAGTAATATTGGAGTTTATTTTTTGGCAACGCTATCCCCGAACATAGAAAACCGAGTTCGTAAATTGCCCAAGCCATCTACTGCGGCTCAAGGGTTGCTCCCCCTTTTTGAGGCCGTAAGCAACGCTCTATTTGCAATTGACGACAGGGTTGAGGCCGAAGGAGAAATTCGCGGGAAGATCGAGGTCACGGTTAGTGACTTGTCCGACATGGACGGCATTCAAATCATAGTCAAAGATAACGGCATCGGGCTTGATGAAAGTCGATTTGAGGCATTTTGCGAAGTTGATACAGACTTCAAGAGCGAAAAAGGTGGCAAAGGCGTAGGTCGCTTGTATTGGCTTGATGCGTTTTCGTCAGCTTTCGTAGTTAGTCGCTACAAAGATGCGGACGGGCCAAGGACGCGAGCCTTCAGTTTTGAGCTCAAGAACAGTGAACAGGTTCAAAATGTGTCGCCTGCGGACCTCGATGTCTCTCCTGATGGTTTGGGAACCGTTGTCAAGTTCAGTGGATTGCGCGCAGAGAGCTACCGGAGGCAGTTCCCAAAGAGACGAGATACATTCCTGCGCTACTTCAGCGCCCATTTTATTTCGGATTTTCTAGTTGGGAATGGGCCTGAGGTGTTGGTCGATTTAGATGGCGACTTAACACAATACCCCAAGGCGGTATCTGAATTGGTGGTGGGGGATGCGTTTAAAGGATCCACAGAAGAACATGAGGAGTTCGGCGTTCTACAAATTGTTGGATATACCTGCAACGCTGAGGCTAGCACGGGTTTAGATGGCACGCACCAGCTGCATTTGTTGGCCCACGGCAGGACAGTTGAGCCCAGAAAAATCGATAAACTCCTCGGCGTACTTGGAATTAGCAGAAATGGAGATGATGATCTCGCATTTCATGGGTGTGTGTCGGGACCGTATCTTGATCAGCATGTTAATGAAGGACGAACTGCCTTTAATCTTAAAGAGAGAAAGCTAGAGGAACTGTGTCGCTTTTGCTCTGAATACGTAAAGATGCATTTTATAGCAGAGCAAATTGAGAAGTTTGAGGCTGCGCGCCGTGAGGACTATCGTGATTTTGTTCAGCGCTATCCAATTTACGGATTTGCTGATGACGATACACAGCTCGATCGTGTGCCTTTTGCTGCCAGAAGTCCTGAAGAGTTCGCCACTGGATTGGTGAAATACCAAATTCGACGAGATGAGAAGCGTCAAGCAGACCTTGAGCACGCGATCAAGCTGCTCGATGGAGAAGATAGCGTTACTAAGAGCTTTGCTGAAACTTTGGCTAACGCAACGCGTGAAATGCAGGCCTCTGAACGTCTTGCTCTTTCGCAACATGTTGTCCGTCGCAAATTGGTCCTTGAGCTGCTTGAAAAGCTCATCTTGAGAATTCGTGCAAGGGGAGACAAGGAGGACGACTTCCATCTTGAGAGTACACTTCACTCTTTCATTGTCCCGATGCGAGTTAATGGCGAGGACCCGTCTCACATTGAGTCTACTGCGCACGATCTTTGGATTGTTGACGAAAGACTCGCGTTCACCCGTTCTTTTTCATCTGACCAACGGTTGGCACAGGCGCTGAAAAGCTCGGAAAGTGATGCAAGACCAGATCTATTTGTTTGGAACCTTGCGCACGGATTGGGGGTGGTTGATCCAGGCGACGAGGACGCCGAAGTTGACGTATCGGAGCCCCTGAGGAAAGTAATGATCGTCGAGTTCAAACGACCAGGGCGCACATCGTATTCAAAGGTCGAGGATCAGATTGAGCAGCAAATTACCAAGTATCTTCGGCAATTAAAAGGCGGTGAGATCGAAGCGTTCAATCGTAACAAAGTGCGCATAGCAAATGACTGCCTTTTTTACATTTATGTGGTTGCAGACATTGTGGGTGATCTTAAAGATCAACTGGGTGGCTGGACTACCACGGCCAATGGTGAAGGGCGCGTGCGCAGCCTCGATAATGAGTTTAAGGGAAGCACAATCGAGGTCATTCAGTGGCAGGATTTGGTAAACGATGCATGGATGCGAAATGAAGCGACGATTCGAGCGGCCGGTCTGACTCGTTCGAAACTTCTTCGAAAATGAAACGGCCGACCGAATTTTCGGGGAACGGGAGATGCATTTTTTGTGGCAAGACGAACGCGCCATTTCGAAGCGTCGAGCATATTGTGCCGGAGTCCATGGGGAACATTTCTGGACGGCATACCCTTCCCAAAGGGGTGGTTTGTGATCCGTGTAACAACTACTTTGCGTCCAGTGTGGAAGGCCCCATTCTAAACCACATATCCATCCAAAATCTCCGAGCTAGGTACCAAATTCCTACCAAGCGCGGCAAAACGCCTTTTGTTAGGGGGCGCGCATACAATACCGATATCGAAGTCGGAATGCGCCTGAACAAGAAGTCAAATCGCCTTGAGTTCTTTGCGGTCAAGGAAAGCCAAATTGCGGAATATGAACGGCTGAAGCGCCTCGACGCGATGTTTATCCGGCAAAACGTGTTGGTCTTCCCGATGGAAGTCAGGCCTCCTGCAAAGGAAATGTCTAGGTTTCTGGCCAAGATGGCATTTGAGGCCTTGTTTGAAAGGTTCTCTATGTCCGTTGGTGATGGAGAGGCCTATGAAATTCTTTCCACTGAACACTATGATAGAATTCGCAAATGGGCTCGGTACGGGCATAATTTTGATGAGTGGCCGTACCACTATCGGGCATACTTTCCCGAAGAAACACTCATGAAGCATCCGGAAACGAAAAATTGGGTGCAATTTGGCTTTGGCTACGATTTGCTCCTCACTGACGTGCCGGAAACGTACTTTGTGTTTTCATTCCACGGACATGAGTTCGCAATCAATGTCGGGGGGCCTGCGTTAAAGGGCTATGAAGAGTGGCTAACGCAGAATAATCAGGTCAGCTTCCTTGTGGAAAAGAAGGGGAGCTTTGTCCAGACAGTGGTTGAGGACGGCAAAGAAAAACACTTTCTAGTGCCGTTGATCCTGTTACGGGAAAGAAACAGACCGCCAATCTGACGGTCTGCATGCATGTCATGATTTCGGGGAGATGGCTGTTCTCGCTTCCTTCTCTCCTGCCGACCCTTGACCCAGCTCCAAGGGGCGCGGGGCTTGTGCAGCTTTGCCAGTTCGGGGTGCTTCTTTGGATTGCGGGCAGCAGCACGCAGGCGTTCGCGGGCTTCGCGCGGGTCAAGTTTCAGTTCGGCCCAGAGCTGCTTGAGGGTGATGATGTCGGACATGATCGTCTCCTTGGTGGTTGGACGATCTATCCAACAAGACGGCCACATTGGCGCTCACTATGATGGTGCATTTGATGTCGATGGCGCGGACTGACGCAACCAGTACGAGGTTCCCGCTATCAAATTCTCCAATATTCTGGTGCCCGGATGGAGGGCATTGGTCCCCGTTCAGTCTCTTTTTAGTCGCATCCAGGGGCGGTTGTTGCACAGGGGCGATCTCTTATCGCCAGACGACGGCCATCTGTTCGAAAAGGGCGGCGACGGTGGGCGCGGATTTGCGGGCCTCCAGCGAGAGCATCACCAGACAGGCCGGAACGCTTTCGGTCTCGCACAGGCTCAGGCCATAGGAGTGCTGCTGGTCGAGAGCGATGTTTTCGCGGCACAGGCACAGCCCGACTCCGGCGCGGACCATCTCCAGCATCGACGCCTCGTGATCGACCAGCGCGACGGTGTTCTGCGTGCAGCCGTGTTCCCGAAAGATCCGGCTCAAAAGACGGTTGTGAACAGAAGCCGCGCTTGTGCCAATCCATGGCAGCTCCGCCAGTTCGCGCCAGCCGGCGCCGGCAACCCGGGACTCCCAGCCGACGGGGGCGATGATGCGGTAGTTGAACCTGGCGAGCACCTGCACCTGCAAGGGGTCCTCCGCCGCGATGCCGCCGATCGCGCCGGGCTCCGTCAGGTAGAAACCCGCGTCGATCTGGCGGCGGCGCAGCTTTTCGAGGATATCGCCGCTGATGCCATGCACCAGTTCGGTGGTGATGCCGGGGTAGGATTCGCCCAACCGGCTCAACAGGCGGCCCAGGCGGATGAATTCCGGGTCGACGATCGTTCCGATCCGCAGCGTGCCCGAGACCTGACCGGCCTGGCTGCTTGCGCTTTGCCGGAACTCCGCCATGGCAGCGAGAACGGCCTCTGCCTTTGGCAGCAGCGCCTGGCCGTCCGGTGTCAGGTCCAGCCCGTGCGGCGCACGCTTGAAGAAGGTGACCCCGGTTTCTTCGCTCAGCCGCCTGATCTGGTGACTGAGCGCCGGCTGCGTGAGGTTCAGCACCTCGGCCGCACGGGACACGCTGCCCTCACGGGCGACCGTGACAAAGGCCAGGAGACTGTTGAGATTGGAGAATCTTTCCATATTACCGATTTTTATATCAGTCAGTGATATATGTCATTGGGATTGTTCCGCGCGCCTCGCTACACCAAGATGTGTTGATGGGCAGGGAGGAGCCTTCGACCCGAAAGCCCCGGACAGGACGGGGCCGCGGGGAGGCCTCGTTTGCCCGGCAGATCGGGGGAAAGACATGGCCGGCACCGCAACAGCGTTCGATTTCATCGTCATTGGTGGCGGGTCCGCTGGATGCCTTCTGGCCAACCGGCTGAGCGCCGACCCGGCCAACCGGGTGCTGTTGCTGGAAGCCGGCAAGGCGGACACCTATCCGTGGATTCACGTGCCGGTGGGCTACCTCTATTGCATCGGCAATCCGCGCACCGACTGGATGTACAACACCGAGGCCGACACGGGTCTGAACGGACGCAGCCTGCGCTACCCGCGCGGCAAGACGCTGGGCGGCTGTTCGTCCATCAACGGCATGATCTACATGCGCGGTCAGGCCCGCGACTATGAAAACTGGGCCGCGCTGACCGGCGAGGACGACTGGTCCTGGGACGGTGCGCTGCGCGATTTCAAGCTGCATGAGGACCACTACAAGCTGGATGGCGGCGCCGACCCGAAGGCAGGCGACAATGAACGCTTCTCCGACATGCACGGCCATGGCGGCGAATGGCGGGTGGAAAAGCAGCGCCTGCGCTGGGACGTGCTGGACAGCTTTGCCGATGCAGCCGAACAGGCCGGGTTCGACAGGACCGATGATTTCAACGGCGGAGACAATGCGGGCGTCGGTTATTTCGACGTGAACCAGCGGTCGGGCTGGCGGTGGAACACCTCGAAGGCTTTCCTGAAGCCCGCCAGAGCGCGGCGCAACCTGACGATCTGGACCGAGGCGCAGGTCGAAACACTGACATTTGAGCGGGACGGCAATGGCGCGCTGCGCTGTTTTGGCGCGCGGGTCAATCACAAGGGCCGAACCGTTGCCGTGACGGCGCGGCGCGAGACGGTGCTGTCGGCGGGGGCGGTCAACTCGCCGCAGATCCTGCAACTGTCGGGCATCGGTCCGTCGGCGCTGCTGCGGGCGCACGGCATCGAGGTGCTGCAAGACGCGCCCGTGGGCGAAAACCTGCAGGACCACCTGCAAATCCGCACGGTGTTCAAGGTGAGCGGCACCCGCACGCTCAATTCGCTGGCCAGCACGCTGTTCGGCAAGGCGATGATCGGCGCGGAATACGCGCTGAAACGAACCGGCCCGATGAGCATGGCGCCCAGCCAGCTGGGGGCCTTCACCCGCTCCGACCCGGACCGGCCCCACGCCAATCTGGAATACCACGTGCAGCCGCTCAGTCTCGATGCATTCGGCGAGCCGCTGCACAGCTTCCCGGCCATGACGGTCAGCGTCTGCAACCTGAACCCGACCAGCCGGGGTCACGTGCGCATCCGCTCCGCCGATTTCCGGGATGCGCCGATGATTTCGCCCAACTACCTGACCACTGCGGAAGACCGGAAGATCGCCGCCGACAGCCTGCGCCAGGTCCGCACAATCATGTCGCAGCCCGCGATGAAAGGCTACCAGCCCGAGGAGTTCAAGCCGGGCATCCAGTACCAGAGCGACGAGGAGCTCGCCAAGCTGGCCGGAGACATCGCCAGCACGATCTTTCACCCTGTCGGTACCGTGAAGATGGGGCGCGAGGGTGACGACAGCGCGGTTCTCGATCCGCATCTGCGGCTGAAGGGCGTGACCGGGCTGCGCGTCGTTGATGCCAGCATCATGCCCGAGATTACCAGTGGCAACACCAATTCCCCAACGCTGATGATCGCGGAAAAGGCGGCCCGCTGGATCCTGGCCGGTCAATGACACGCGCGTCCGCAACGGGAGGAACCATGGGCAAATCGTTCTCCAATCGGCCCCCGACCGGGGGTCAAAGTGGTCGATTTCGGGCAGTATATCTCCGGGCCCGCCGTCGCGATGTTGCTGGGCGATCTGGGCGCAACGGTCGTGCATATCGACCCGCCGGACGGCCCTATGTGGCACAGCCCGGCCAATGCGACCCTGATGTGCAACAAACTCATCGTGAACCTTGACCTCAAGTCCGGCGACGGGCTGGCAAAGGCGCGCACTCTGCGCCGAAGCCGACATTGTCGTCGAGAACTTCCGCCCCGGCAAACTCGCCGCTCTGGGGATCGATTTTGCCGCCATGCGCGAGGTGCGCCCCGAACTTATCACCCTCTCGATCCCCGGCTTTGCGTCGAACGATCTGGAACGGCGCGAACAGCGCGCCTTTGAAAGCGTCGTCGCGGCCAGTTCCGGCGTGTTCACCGATATGGGGCTGAACCGGGTGTGACGGGGCTGAGCCCGTCGTTCTCGCCGCTGCCGCTGTTTTCGGCCTATGCCTCGCAGATCGCGGCGTCGGCAACCGTGCTGGCGTTGCAATCGCGGCAGGTGACGGGGCTTGGCGACCATGTCGAGGTGCCGCTGGCGGCGGCGGTGATGGAGGGGCTGTGCTACAACTCCATCAAGGTGTCGGACCTGCCCGGTCTCCCCGAAGAGGATCGCGCGGCCTGTCTTGCGGGCGCGTTCCAGATGCATCCCGCGACCGAATGGATCGTCCGTCTGCGCGCGGCGGATATCTCTGTGCCATCTGCAACAACATCGACGCGCTGCGCTCTGAAAACCTGCGCGAGCCCGACGGCACGCCCGGCACCGACCGGGGCAGCTGTTCGTTTTCGCAATACAGCGACCACCCCAGCGGACACGAGGTCATCCGGCTTGACCCCTACGCGGTGCGTGCGGCCCGCGGAAAGGTCTTTGCTCTGCCGCCGACCGAGAAATTCGGCACCTCTACAAGGGCAATTCTAAGCGATCTCGGCTATTCCGACGCGGCCATTGCGCGAATGCTGCAATCCGGCCAACTCCGCGAAAGCTGGAGCGCCGAATACCTGCCCAGCTAAGGCCGCGTGGGGGCTTCACGCGCGTCATCAGTTCGGTGCAGAGCCGCTTCAGGGCGATGAGCCGGACATGATCGTCTGCCCGGCGGCTGGACGATCCATGCAGCAAGGCGGCCACAAAACCCCTTACTGTGTGATGGCGCATTTGATGTCGTCGGCTCCAAATTGCCCGGTTGCAAACCAGCCGTCCGGATCAGGATCTGCAGAAAGCGCTGAAATCCTCTGCGATGGCGGCGGCCGCCGCTTCGAACAGTTGCCGGCCGTGCTCGGGCGTGGCGAGAGCGGAATGCGAGCCGACCCGGCCATCGGGAAAATCGCGGCGGTGCTGGTCCGGCGGGCCGTGCCGGTCTCCCGAATGCGCGCGCATATAGTCCGGGCTCAATTTGCGCGGTGGCTGCTTTGCAGTTTCGGATGGTTCGATCCGGCGGTGCAGGGCCTGGGTGATGGCGATCTCCGAAGGCGTGGCATGCATGCCTTCCCAGTCGCCATAATAGTCCTTGCGGAGCACATTGACCGGCTCGAAATCCCACCAGCTGCGATAACGCACGAGGGTGCCGGCCGGCGGGGCCAGCTGTGAAAGCGGCGCCAGATTGGCGCCATGGCCATTGACGATATAGATGCGGGTAAATCCCTGTGCCGAAAGCCCTGCAACGACTTCACTGACAAGCGCCAGAAAAAGCTCGGCCGAGATCGAAACGGTGCCGGGAAAGGCGGTGTTGAAGGGGGCAGGGGTGTAGCTGAAGCCGGGCGCACAGATGGCGCTGGTCAGATCCGCCGCCTTCTCCGCAATTGCGGATGCACACAATGCATCCGTGCCGATCAGCCCCATCGGGCCGTGTTGCTCCATCGAGCCGGTCGAAAGAAAGATGCCGTTTTTCTGCGCCAGGTAGGATTCGACCTCAAGCCAGGTCATGTGATCAAGTTTCATCGCCGGTCTCAATCGTCAGGCCCGAGGACAGCTTTCGCAAGCCAGCCGTCAAGCACCGGTCTGTAGGCGTTCAGTTCCGTTGCGATCGCCGGCAACCCAGTCAATCGCTGCCGGTAGGCCACCACCCTGTCGGGCCAGGTGATGCCGAGCTCGAGAATGGGATCGAGCCTTTCGATCCATTCAAAGCTGATCGGAAATCCGCAATCGGCCAGCGTCAGTGTGTCTCCGGCGTGCTTGCGGTCTGCAAGCATGGTGTCGAGCTGGGCCAGCCGCGCGGACAGCGCATCAGACTGCCGCCGCTGAACACCGGCGTCCCGCTTGTCAGCCCCGATATGGGCGAACAACACCCGCAGCGCCGGCTCCAGCCGCGTGTCATGGAACCGCGAAAGCTCGCGAATTTTCGCCCTTGCTGCGGGGCCGCCGGGCAGCATTGCGGGATCGGGATGAAGCTCATTGAGATATTCGGCGATGGCTTCGGAATCCGCCAGTGTGAGACTGCCGTCGGCCAAGGCTGGCAGATTACCCGAAGCGATCAGACGCTTATACTGATCCGAACCGTAGCCGCCGGGCGGCGGGACTTCCTCCCACGCCAACTGCTTGTGGCGCAGCAGGATCCTGAGCTTGGCGCAGTAGAGGCTGGGGGCGATGGCATAGATGGTCAGCATGATCGGGAACCAGAACGGGGCGCTTGCGCGCCCCGCATCATCAGTTGGAGAGTTTCCATTTTTTGCTCAGTTCATCAAAGAAGCCGGCCTCGGTTTTCAGGGTGATCCAGGTGTTGATGTAATTGATCCAGACCTGGTCCTGCTGCGGCAGCAGCATGGCAACCGGAGTGCGGGCCCGCGGAGCGGAAACCGGCACGATCATCATTTCCGGATATTGCTCGACCAGCTTGTAGGCTTCGACATTCGAGGTGATGTGCGCGTCGGCGCGGCCGCCCAGAACTTCCTGGAAATCCCGTGCCGGTGCTTCGACAATCTTGTACTGTGCGTTGGGAAAGAACTCCTTGACCTGCTTCTCCTGGGTTGTCCCAAGGGTGGCGGCGACGGTCACGTCGGCTTTGTCGAGATCAGCCCAATCCTTGAATTTGTCGGCGTTCTTGGCCAGGATCAAGGGCACGGTGGCAAGCGAGAAATAGCTCGTCGAATAGCCTGCGGCCTTGGCGCGTGCAGGTGAGATCGAGGCTGAACCGGTGAGGTGATACTTGCCGGCGGTCACGCCACTGACAAGCGTCTTCCAGTCGGTCGGGACGAACTCGACCTCGACACCGAGGTCTGCGGCCAGCTGGGTCATCACGTCGATGTCGTATCCGGTGTAGCTGTTGGTGGCAGGGTCTTTCATGGTCATCGGATTCCAGTCACCGGTGGTCCCGACCTTGAGCGTGCCGGAATTGAGGATGTCCTGGAGGGCGGATTGCGCATGGGCCTGCCCTGAGACAAACACAAGCATCAGAGCTGCGGCAAAGGCGTTGAGAAAGCGCATGTTAAATTCCCCTTTATTGTGCATTCAGGCATCATTGTCTGGAAAATTTCAGTTTGCAACCGGATAAATTTGTTGCATAGAAAGCAACAGTATTTGGAATTGTCTGCCTGAATTCGCCCAAATGGAGCAGTTTTTGTCCGATAACGCGCCGTCCATCATCAGTTTTGAACGGGTTTCCAAGCACTTTGACGATTTCCGGGTGCTAAACGAGATTTCGCTCGAGATTCAGCGCGGAGAAAAACTGGTCATTTGCGGTCCGTCCGGGTCGGGAAAATCCACACTTATCCGCTGCATCAACGGTCTCGAGAGCCATGGCTCCGGCAAGATTGTCGTCTGTGGTGCTGAACTCGGACCGGGTTTGGGAGCTGACAGATCGAACCGCTCCAAGGTCGGCATGGTGTTTCAACAGTTCAATCTGTTTCCTCATCTCACGGTGCTTGAAAACCTGACGCTGGGCCCGATGCGGGTGATGGGCCTGAAGGCCGCCGAAGCGCGTGATCTGGCCATGCGCTATCTGGAACGGGTTCGCATCCCCGAGCAGGCGGCCAAATATCCGCGGCAGCTTTCGGGTGGACAGCAGCAGCGGGTGGCGATCGCGCGTTCGCTGTGCATGAACCCCGAGATCATGCTGTTTGACGAGCCGACCTCGGCGCTTGATCCCGAGATGATCAACGAGGTGCTCGATGTCATGGGAGAACTGGCCGAAAGCGGCATGACCATGATTTGCGTCACCCATGAGATGGGGTTTGCCCGGCGGGTTGCCGACATGATGGTGTTCATGGACCACGGAGAGATCGTCGAGCGGGCAGAGCCCGCGACATTCTTCACCACTCCCAAGAGCCCGCGCTGCCGCGAGTTTCTGCAAAGGATACTGCACCACTGATGGCCCGGATCCGCACGCCGCTTGTCTTGATATTGCTCGCCGCGGTGCTCAGCGGCTGCTCGGCCAACTGGGGCTGGTATGTCGTCAATCCGGCCACCAAGAACGGTGCGGTCAACCTGTCGTTCATGCTCAGCGGACTGAAATACACGGTGCTGCTGTCCTTGACGGCGATCGTCATTTCCGTGGTGGTCGGCCTGCTGGTTGCCTTGCCCGGGCTTTCCAACAATCGTGGCCTCCGGTTGATGAGCCGGACTTATGTCGAGATCGTCCGTGCGGTGCCTATTCTGGTGCTCATCTTGTGGGTCTATTACGGCCTGCCGCAATTGTCGGGCCTTTCCATCAGCGTGTTCTGGGCAGGTGTGATTGCGCTTGCCCTGTCCGACAGCGCCTTTGAAGCCGAGATCTTCCGGGCCGGCATTCAGTCGATTGCGAAGGGGCAATACGAGGCCGCGCATTCCATCTCGCTGAATTACCGCGACACCATGCGGTATGTCATTCTGCCGCAAGCCATCCGCCGTATTCTTCCGGCACTCGGCAACCAGCTCGTCTACATGCTGAAGATGTCATCGCTGGTGTCGGTCATCGGCATGCAGGAACTGACCCGCAAGGCCAATGAGCTTGTGGTCAGCGAATACCGTCCGCTTGAAATCTACACGGTGCTGGTGCTCGAGTATCTGGTCCTGATCCTGATCGTGTCCGCCGGCGTGCGCTGGCTCGAGCGCCGCATGAAAACCGATGAGCGAAACTAGGGAGACGCAGATGTCAGCCGCCTGGATCCATATGATTCCCGATGCCGAGGCTGATGACGCCTTGATGGACACACTGAAACTGGCGCGCACGCCACATGGCACCGTCGATAATGTCATGCGGGTTCACTCGCTCCGGCCCAGCACGATGCGCGGTCATGTGGCGCTCTACCGCGCCGCGCTGCATGACGACAGCAACACCTTGCCCATGTGGCTGCAGGAGACCATCAGCTCCTACGTCTCCATGCTCAACAAGTGCCCCTATTCGCTGGCCAATCACTGGGCCAATGCGCACCACCTTATCGGAGACGATGAGCGCGCCGACGCCATACATGCGGCCTTGCAGGACAAGCGTCCGCAAGACGTTTTCACCGGCGCCGAGCTCGAGCTGATGCGTTATGCGGAAAAGCTCACACTGGCGCCGGGCGAGATGATCAGGGCCGATATCGAGGCCCTGCGTGAGGCCGGACTTGATGATGGCCAGATCCTCGAGGCCAACCAGATCATCGGCTATTTCAACTACGCCAACCGGCTGCTCAATGGCCTGGGCGTAACCACGGAAGGCGATATCGTCGGCTATTACGCGAAGACTTGACATGTTGAGGGAAATGCAAATAATTTACTTATAGTAAATTGCTGGAAAGAGGCTTGATATGGGTTACTCGCAGGCTCGCCAAATGGACGCCGATCAGATTCCGGTCGTCGACATCACCCCCTTGCGCGACGGCAGCGATCCGCTTTCAGTCGCCCGGGCGCTGCATGCGGCCAGCACAGGCCTCGGTTTCATCTATATCAAGGGACACGGCATTCCCGATGACGTGATCGCCAACTGCCGCACATCGGCCTACGAGTTCTTCCACGCCGATCCTGCGCTCAAGGAAACCGTGCGGGTTTCCTCCAAGCATCGCGGCTGGCTTGGTCAGGGCGGCGCAAAAATGCAGGACGAAGCCAAGGCCGACCTCAAGGAGAGCTTCATCTGGGGCTATCAGGATGAAAAGGGCCTCACGCCGGAAGATCATCCACTGCGCGGACCCAATCAGTGGCCCGACTTCCTGCCCGATCTGCAGACCAGTGCAATGACCTATTTCGAGCATGCCCATGGTGTCGCCCACTATCTGATGCAGGGATTTGCCATTGGACTGGGACTGGAGCCGGATTTCTTCCTGCGCACCGCGAGCCGTCCGCTGAGCCGGGCATCCTTTGTGTTTTACCCGCCGCAACCCGCTGAAATGGGCCAGAACCAGTTTGGTGTGGGGCCCCATACGGATTTCGGTGTGCTGACGGTCCTGTGCCAGGATTCCGTCGGTGGACTGCAGGTTCAGGACAGCAATGGTGACTGGGTGGAAGCACCGCCGATCGAAGGCACCCTGATCGTCAATGTCGCCGATCTGCTCGCCCGATGGACCAATGGCGCCTACAAGTCGACGCCACACCGCGTCGTCAATGCGTCCGGCCGCGAAAGGCTGTCTCTGGTGCTGGCCTTTGATCCCGATCCGGATACCATGATTGACGCCAGACAGATCTACCGCGAAGATGCCGGTCAGGCCGAGCCGCCGATCACGTGCGGCGACTACCTAGTCTGGCGTTTTGCCAAGGCATTTGCGTACCGGAAAGCCGAGTGACGAACGAAATGGGACAACCGGATTCACGTGTGGAGCATTCCGCCGATGCTTCGGCCGGCAGTTCCGAAACCGATCTGGCAATCGGCCTGGCACTGAAATCCATTCGCGAGGACCGGCAATTGTCGGCGCGCCAACTGGCGACGAAGGCATCGGTTTCGCCGGCGATGATCAGCCGGATCGAAAGCGGCCAGGTTTCGCCTTCGATCTCGACCCTGACGGCGTTGAGCCGGGCGCTCGATGTGCCGCTGGTCAGCCTGTTCAGGGAAACCGCATCGGATCACACCGACTTCACCCATGTCGCCAATGGCGGCGGCTTGAAATCCACCCGCATTGTCGGCAGTCATCGCCATGATTACGTCAATCTGGCGTTCCACACCCGCCGGGATCTGCAATTCGAGGCGAGAATTGTCACCCTGGAGCGCCAGGATGCACGCCCGCCGGTCTATCTCGGCCATGGCGTGGTTTTCATCCACATTCTGACAGGCGAAGCCATCTATCAATACGGGCCGAACGAATTCACACTGAAACCCGGTGACAGTCTCAGCCTCGACGCTGAACTCAGCCATGGATTTCGCAAGGTTCTCAGTCAAACACTGACATTTCTGACGGTCCAGGCAGAACGGCGTGGATGATGGCACTGGCGGCTCCATCTGACAGCGGCACGAAGGCTGGAGCCCATAATCTTCTCGTCAACTGCGGTGGCTTCAAGCCCGGCGAACAGCTTCTGATCCTGCACGAGGATCCGGCGCTGGGCTGGTATGACCTGGCTGCGCCGGTGGCGGTGGCCGAGGCAGCGGCAGAGCTTGGCATTGCCGCCCGTCTGGTGCAGGTCGGCCCGCCATCCGAACCGCTGGATCCAGCCGTCTCGGCACAGATCGCTGAAAGCGACAATATCGTGTATTTCGCCCGCATCGGCGACGAGGACCGCTTTGGCGAGGCCGTACCGGGCAAGACATCGGTGATGAGCTATATCCGCACGGTTGCCATGCTGGCCTCACCCTATGGCAGGCTCGAGCACCAGGCGATGCTATCGCTGAAGCAGGCAGTCAACAGCGTGCTGGGGCAGGCCTCCCGGATCGACATTGAATGCCCTTTGGGGACGCGGATTGGGGGAGCCGCCCCTGCCGGTCCAGCCGGTGCCGCCGATGTGTCGATGCGGCGTTTCCCGATGGGCGTGCCGGCTCCCGTTTCAGCAGAACGGTTTTCCGGCCGTGTTGCCCTTTCGGACTATCTCACGCCGACCGGGAACCGGAGTTATGCTCCGGCCTGGCTGGCGCTGGACAAGATGATCTATGCGGAGATTGAGAATGGCCGCATAACCGGTTTTTCCGGTGACGGGGAAACGGTCTCGGCCGTGCGCAAGCACTATGAGAACGTGTCCGGCCTCTTCGGCATTGACCCGGATGCGGTGCATTCCTGGCATGCAGGCATTCATCCCGGGGTCACCTATGACAGGGCTGTGGCGGATGATCCCGACCGCTGGTCCAACACCATGTTCACCAGCCCCGGTTTTCTGCATTTTCATACCTGCGGCGCCTATGCCCCGGGCGAAATCTGCTGGATGCTGGCCAATCCTGCCGTCCGTGTCGATGGTGTCGCGCTTTGGAGCCAGGGCCGTTTGCACCCCGAGCTGCATGCGGAAACCAGAAGCTGTCTTGAGGCCTTCCCGGCTTTGAAGCCGCTGTTTGGTGGCGCCTGACCTGCAGCCTCCAGGCACAGTGACGAGCTGGGTCGTTTCATTCAGGTGGTTGCGAGCATCACTTTGCCTTGCCGTCCGGACCGGTAATTTTGCCGAAGGGGAATTCGAGATGAACCTCCAGCCCATCGGGAGCGAACAGGGTCTTGACCGTGCCGCGCAGCCGGTACTCGATTTCTCCCTTGATCAGGGAACTTCCGAAGCCGGCCTGCTCAGGCTCCGTGACCGCAGGCCCTCCGCGTTCGCGCCAGTCCACCGACAGGGTCTCGCCGGCAACCGTCCAGGTGATGTCGACTTTTCCCTTCCTGGTGCTGAGAGCCCCGTATTTTGCGGCATTGGTCGCCAGCTCGTGGATGACCATGCTCAACGCCAGACAGGTTTGCGGCGGAAGAAGCACGTTCGGACCGTCAAACCGGAACGATTTCGCGGGGTAGGGGGTCAGCGCTTTCGAGACAACGACATCAATTGAGGCGCGCTTCCACTGCTCGCTCGACAAAAGCGTGTAAGCGCGCGACATGGCCTGAAGCCGTCCTACCAGGGCAGCATGATACTGTTCCAGGGTTATGTTCGAATCGAGCGTCTGCCCGGCCAGCGCGATGGCCACCGCTAGCATGTTCTTGACCCGATGGTTCAGCTCGGAAATCAGGACTCTTTGATGTTCCTCGGCTTCGGCGAGTGTCGTGACATCAATCAGCGTGAGGATAACACCGTCTGCCTTTTCATTGTCTCCGCGATAGGGAATCAGCCGCGCAAGATATGAGCGCCCCTGGTCATTGCGTGGCAGATGATGCTCAATGTTTTCGCCTGTGTCGAAAACCGTATCAATGTGGGCTTTCATCTCAGGGTAACTGAAGACACTCGACAGGTCCGTTAACGGGCGCCCGATATCATGTTGACGCAGATTGAAAAAGCCGCATGCGGCAGGCGTGAAGTTGCGGATGACCCGGTCACGGTCGAGGAAGATGGTGGCGATCTCGGTGCTGGAAAACAGGTTCTTGAGGTCGTTGTTGGCCCTGTCGAGCTCTTCCACCTTGCTGCTGAGTTCAGAGTTTATCGTGTTGAGCTCTTCGTTGAGAGACTGCATCTCCTCCTTCGAGGCTTCCAGTTCCTCATTGGTCGACTGGGCTTCCTCATTGACCGAGACAAGCTCCTCGTTTGACGACTTGAGCTCTTCCAGCGCCGTCTCATACTCTTCCACGGTCGACTGCAGGCGTTCACGGTTTTCGCGCAACTCGCGCTCAAGATCCGCTGTCGCATCCAGCGCGGTCCATTCCGGCGCTTGCGACGTGGCCGCATCATAGGCAGCAACGGGCTCGAAAAGAACGACATAAAGGGGCTCGGCAATGCGCCTGTCGGCCAAGGGTTCCACCACGATCCTGGCCACACGGCGCTCAGTCGTATCGTTATCGACAATCACATTGTCGCGTATGGCGGTCTTTCCGGTTGCCACAGACTCGCGCATGGCAGCGCGAAGATCGAGCCGGAGGCTCTTTCGCGCCATGCCGAGAATCTGACGGCTTGGAGCGCCTTGCTGTGGCTCGAGATACCGGCCGGTGTGAGCCGAGTAATAGACGATATCCCCGTCTTCGCTGATCAGAACATGAGCCGGTGCAAAACGCTCCAGGACCTGGGAATCGACAGCCTGTTTGAGCAGCGAGGCGGAAAGCCGATGGTTTTCCGCGCGGGTGGCTGGGACGCCGGACGGAACAATCTCGCTCTTTACGGGTACGGAAAACCGATAGGGGGATCCGCTATAGGGCTGTGTCCGGAAAAGCCGGTGCTTCTTGTCAACGGTGACGAAAAGGTCCTGGTGCTGGCCAATGCTTTCCGAGCTTCCAAGGAAAAGGAAGCCGCCGGGCTTGAGCGCATAATGGAAGGCGGGGATCACCTGATCCTGCAGCTCTGCTCCGAGATAGATCAACAGGTTCCTGCAGGAGACAAAATCCATCCGGGAAAACGGTGGATCCTTGATCAGGTTGTGCGGCGAAAAAATGCACAGTTCCCGCACCTCGTTGGTGATCACATAGGTCGTGCCTTCCTTGTTGAAGAACCTCTCACGGCGCTCGGGCGAAACACCTTCCATCAAGGCTTCAGGATAGCGTCCCGCACGGGCTACGTTGAGCGCGGCTTCATCGATGTCCGTGGCAAAGATCTGCACCCGCTGTGTTGTATCATGTGCGTCCATGTATTCCCGGAGCAGGATTGCCAGCGAATAGACTTCCTCGCCGGTCGAGCAGCCTGGAACCCAGGCCCGCACCATGTCGGGAATCGCGCTGTCCGGCTTGAACAACTGCGGCAACACCTCCGCTTCCAGTTTTTGAAACGCCTCGGCGTCCCGGAAGAAGTTGGTGACGTTGATCAGCAGGTCGCGGAACAGATTATGGACTTCGTCCGGTTCGCTTTCGAGCAGAGAGATGTAGTCCTCGATGGCGGCGATCTGGCGCACCTGCATCCGCCGGTTGACGCGCCTGAGGAAAGTCTTGGGTTTGTAGCCCGAGAAATCGTGTCGCGCGTGGGTCCGCAACAGCGCGAATATTTTGTCGAGCGCGCCGGATTTCAGTGCATTGCCGCTTTCCACTTCACGATGAAGTTCCAGACTCCTGGCAAAGCCGACAAGCTTTTCCCCCATATCCTCGGCAGAGATAGCGATATCGATCAGCCCGGCTCTGATGGCGCTCTGCGGCATGTCCGGATTGAGAGGGGCAGTTCCATCCGCCACCTGCGCGATCGTCAATCCGCCGCGCTCCTTGATTGCCTTTGCACCCAGCGTTCCATCCGAATCCCCGCCCGACAGGATGACGCCGACCGCATATTCATCCTGATCTATCGCCAGTGAACTGAAAAACACATCTATCGGCTTCGGCTCCCGTTTGCCGGAGGTCGGATGGCTTCGCAGGATGCCTTTGCTGATGTGCAGAACCGTGCCTTGCGGCATAACATAGATGTGGTCCGGTCTAAGACGCTGCTCGTCCCGGGCCACTTCAACCTTCATGCCCGTGTACCGCTGCAGCACCTCGTGAAGGATGCTTTCGCGTTCCGGATTGAGATGGGTCACGATGATGAACGCCATGCCCGGTTTGTCAGGAAGCCCCTTGAAAAGAAGCTCCATCGCGGCGACGCCTCCCGCCGAGGCTCCTATCCCCACAATAGGGAAACGATGTGGGACTTTGGGCATGGCGGTGATTTCTCTGTAGCTGGGTGGCCGCAGCCACAGTGTCGGTGACCTTAAGAGAGGCGGAGCTGGCCTGCAAGCTTTCGGACATGCAACCGTGGCGTCAGGACCGTGCCAGGCCGTGCGGAGTGCTCGTGTGGTTGCGGCCTGCCTCATGCCTGGAACAGGACGCAGCCTTGCCCGGGGGGTACGAAAGCGAATTGACGCTGTCCGCCATGGTCGGCCTGCGCGATCCCATGCAGACGGACCGCCCTGTCAAACTGCGCCCCATCCGGCAGGCAGAAAACGGCGCCAGCATCATGTTGACCTGCCGGCGCCGCACCATGATTGGCGGTTCATCCGCAACAGGGAGCGCGTTCCGGCAAGAGATCGAAAGCGGATTTCGTGTCAGTGATCCCTCCGCGCCCCACTGAAAAGCGCCTCGGCAATCTTTTCGAGCTCGAGCGGCTTGTCGCACAGCACGAAGCCTTCGAAGCGGGGTGGAATGACTTTCGCGTCGTAGGCGGTTGCGAACACAAAGGGGATGCCCATGTCCTGCAGTTTTTCGGCGACGGGGAACACCAGTTCTCCGGCCAGATAAATGTCAAGGATGGCGGCATCGACGCGTGCCGTATCGAGATAGTCCAGCGCCTCATCGACTTGCGGGGTGGGCCCGATCACAGTGGCGCCCAAGGTTTCCAGCTTCCGGCGGGTCTCCTCGGCGAGAAGAAACTCGTCCTCCACGATCAGCACGCTGGCGCCTGAAAACTTCTCAGAATATGTCACGATAAACTTCTCGCCTCGGCTTCAATGTTTCCCGGTGCGCTGATTTATGGCCCGTGGGCCAAACTGGAATGTCGCTGGCCCGGAAAATTCATGCGCTGTGTTCGGATTGGCGGTCGTGCCTTCGCCAAGCGCCATATCCCAATCACAATAGGTAACATGGCGCCTGTCCCAGTCAATCAAGGGGACGGGAACCGGTCGATGTTTTTTGTCAGCTTCCACATCTCGCGCCAACGGCTGCACCTTGCTCTGTCCGGCGCCGCTTCGGGCCGGCGAGGCGGGCCGTTTCAGAGCCCAGGGGCCCGGCCGCATCGAGCCCGGCCGGAACAAAACCGGGCGCTTGGCATTTTACCTTTTAGCTGAAACCTTTCTGACCAAGGAGAAAGCTATGCGAACCCGTACCTTCATCACCGGCCTCGTCGCCCTGCCTGTGAACGCCGTGCTTTTTGGCGCCGGAGCGATCACCGTGTTGTCGATTCCGGCACTGGCAGAGAATGCGAAGTATTTGCTGCCCGCGGTAATCGTGGCGGGGCTTTTGGCATCCGTTCCTGTCGCGTGGCTTCTGGCGCCGCGGCTGCGGGTGCAGCGGCCCTATTCAAGCCGCCGCGGAAAGCCTGAGCGACGGCTTTAACAAGGCATCAGCAGACGAGTGTAAAGGATGGCGGCGCGGCCATTCCGGAGGGGACAACTCCGCCTGTCTCTGGTTTCGGCTGCACAGATGGCCGGGCGCCGAGCGGCATCCGGGAGGCCGGTTCGCAGCAGCTGCGCCCCGGATAGAGGGCGGCAGCAATAGTCTCAAGTCTTTGAAAACATTCGAACCGCACGTCACCCGCATGGGTGCGGCAGGGGAGATCCGTAATGTCTGTTTACAAAAATAATATAGTATGATTTTTTAGCAATTGGGCAGGAGCCCGAATTTTTGGGAGGAAAACATGATTTCGAAGAAAGCTCTAGTTGGGGCGGGTGTACTCGCGTCCATGCTTATGATGTCGTCGAGTGTTCTGGCGCAGACCGTCGGATTTTCACAGATCGGATCCGAGTCGGGTTGGCGCGCGGCTGAAACCACGCTGACGCTTCAGCAGGCCAAGGACCGCGGCATCGATCTGAAATTTGCCGATGCGCAGCAGAAGCAGGAAAACCAGATCAAGGCGTTGCGCTCGTTCATCGCTCAGGGCGTCGATGCCATCCTGATCGCACCCGTGGTGGCAACCGGCTGGGACTCGGTTCTTGAAGAAGCCAAGGAAGCCGAAATTCCGGTGATCCTGCTCGACCGCATGGTCGATTCGTCCGACGACCTGTATCTGACAGCAGTGGGCTCCGACCTGGTTCATGAGGGCAGCGTTGCCGGCCAGTGGCTGGTTGACGAGCTTGCCGGCAAGGATTGCAATGTTGTCGAGCTGCAGGGCACGACCGGCTCGTCGCCGGCAATCGACCGCAAGAACGGTTTCGAGCAGGCAATCAGCGGCCATGCCAATGTCAAGCTGATCCGCAGCCAGACCGGTGACTTCACCCGCACCAAGGGCAAGGAAGTCATGGAAAGCTTCCTCAAGGCGGAAGACGGCGGCAAGAACATCTGTGCGCTTTATGCCCACAATGATGACATGGCCGTCGGCGCCATTCAGGCGATCAAGGAAGCCGGCCTGAAGCCGGGCGAAGACATTCTGGTGGTGTCGATCGACGCCGTGCCGGACATCTTCCAGGCGATGGCCGCTGGTGAAGCCAACGCCACCGTTGAGCTGACCCCGAACATGGCCGGCCCGGCGTTTGATGCCCTGGCTGCCTATATGAAGGACGGCACCATGCCGCCCAAGTTCATCCAGACAGAGTCCAAGCTCTACACCATGAAAGACGACCCGCAGGCCGTCTATGAGCAGAAGAAAGATCTCGGATACTGAGATCAGTCAATTGGCGGCCGGGGATTTTCTCCGGCCGTCTTTTTGGCTCTGGACCTGATGTGGCATAATCTGCCCATGGGGATGATGACGTCTATCAAATCGGGAGGCCCAGATGCCGCAGAGCGATGCCAGGCAGCCGCTTCTTCGCGCGCGGGGTGTGCGCAAGACCTTTCCGGGCACGATTGCCCTGGACGGGGTCGATTTTTCACTTGAGGCAGGGGAAGTCCACGCTCTTCTCGGAGAGAACGGGGCAGGGAAATCAACGCTGATCAAATGCCTGACCGGCGCCTACCGGCGCGATGGCGGGGATATTGTGCTCGAGGGCGCAAGCATTGATCCCAAAGGGACGCTCGATGCGCAGGCTTACGGCATCGGTACGGTCTATCAGGAAGTCAATCTCCTGCCCAATCTGAGCGTGGCTGAAAACCTGTCGCTGGGTCACCAGCCGACGCGGTTCGGCATGATCTCCGGACGCCGCATGAACGCTGCGGCACGGCAGGTTCTCGGGCAATATGGTCTCGACATCGATGTGACGCGCAATCTGGGAAGCTACTCGGTGGCGGTGCAGCAGGTCATTGCCATTGCACGCGCGGTGACGCTCTCGGGCAAGGTTCTGATTCTCGACGAGCCGACGGCCAGTCTCGATGCGCACGAGGTGAAGATGCTGTTTGATGTCATACGCTCGCTCAAGCAGCGCGGCCTGGGCATCGTGTTCATTTCGCATTTCCTTGACCAGATCTTCGAGGTTTCCGACCGGCTCACCGTATTGCGCAACGGGCAACTGGTGGGCACCGAAGTCACCGGTGACATCGACAGGGTACGGCTGATCAACATGATGCTGGGACGCGAACTGGAGCAGGAAGTGCGCTCGCACGGCAAGCATCATGCGGTTACCGGCAAGCCGCGGCTTAATTTCAGTGGTTTTGGCCGGAAAGGCAGCATCGAGCCGTTTGATCTGTCCATACATGCCGGGGAAGTGGTTGGTGTTGCCGGCCTCCTGGGATCAGGGCGGACCGAGACCGCGGAAGTGCTGTTCGGCGTGGCCCCGCATGACAGCGGCGAGGCAAGGCAGGACGGGACCATTCTGCCTTTGACGTCCTCGCGCCAGGCGATACAGGCCGGGTTTGGCTTTTGTCCCGAAGACCGCAAGACCGACGGCGTGATTGCCGATCTGACGGTGCGCGAGAATATCGCGCTGGCTCTTCAGGCGCGCATCGGCTGGATGCGGCGCATTCCGGACCGGGAGCAGAAAGCCATGGCGAATGACTATATTCGCAAACTCGACATCCGCACACCGGATGCGGAGAAACCGGTCGGGCTGCTGTCGGGGGGCAATCAGCAGAAGGTCATGCTGGCACGCTGGCTGGCGACCAATCCGTCCTTTCTTATTCTCGATGAACCGACACGCGGCATCGATGTCGGCGCGCATGCCGAAATCATCCGGCTGATCGAGGAGCTTTGCGCCCAGGGCATGTCGCTGTTGGTGATTTCATCCGAGCTTGATGAGCTTGTCGCCTACAGCCACCGGGTCATTGTCGTGCGGGACCGGCGCCATGTGGCCGAACTTGCCGGCGACGAGATCACCACCGACAACATGGTTCGTGCCATTGCGGCGCCGGAGAGGGAGGCCGTCAATTGACCGGGATGAAGCTTTTTTCGCGTAGAATTCTGCCGCAACTGCTGACGCTGGCGGTTGTCGTGGGGCTGATTTCGATCATGTTCCCGGGTTTTTTCGAGATATCGGTCGCCAATGGCCGGCTGTATGGAAGCCCGATTGATATTCTCAATCGCGGTGCGCCGGTGGCCTTGCTGGCAATCGGGATGACGCTGGTCATCGCCACCGGAGGGATCGACCTGTCCGTCGGCGCGGTCATGGCAATCTGCGGTGCGATGGCCGCCTGGGGCATCACCGAAGGCTATGGTCTCGGTATGACGCTGATCATGGCGCTGGCGGCTGGCCTGGCCTGCGGCTTGTGGAACGGGGTGCTTGTGGCGGTGCTTGGCATCCAGCCGATCGTGGCGACCCTGATCCTGATGGTGGCGGGGCGGGGTATTGCGCAATTGATCACCGAAGGCGCGATCCTCACCTTCAATCATGAAGGCCTGATTTTCTTCGGGTCCGGATCACTGTTCACAATCCCCACACCCATCATCATCGCTGTCGCGGCAGGCGCACTGGTGACGCTGATCGTTCGCCGGTCGGCGCTGGGCATGCTGATCGAGGCGATCGGCATCAATCTGCGCGCCAGCACGCTGGCCGGCGTCAACACGCGCGTTCTGCTGATTGCCGTGTATATGGCATCGGGATTGTGTGCGGCGCTTGCCGGGGTCATCGCCGCGGCCGATATCCGCGGCGCGGATGCAAACAATGCCGGGCTCTGGCTTGAGCTTGACGCCATTCTGGCGGTGGTGATCGGTGGCACATCGCTGCTGGGCGGGCGGTTTTCACTGATTGCGTCGCTGATCGGGGCGCTGATCATTCAAGCGATCAATACCGGCATCCTGCTCTCGGGTTTTCCGCCGGAGTTCAATCTGATCATCAAGGCGGTGATTATCCTGATCATCCTTGTGCTGCAATCGCCGACAATTCGAACCCTGGTGGCTTACCTTTCTCCGGTTCAGGCGAGTGCACCCGACACTGAGAAACAGGCGGTAAGCTCATGAATGCTCGTCTTCTGCCGCTGCTGGCGACACTTGTCATCTTCCTCGTGGCCTATGCGATCTGCTACGCGCAGTATCCGGCGATGCTGTCGACGCGGGTCATCGGCAATCTGCTGACCGACAATGCCTTTCTGGGGATCGTTGCGGTGGGCATGACCTTCGTCATCATTTCCGGCGGGATCGACCTTTCGGTCGGGTCGGTGATCGCCTTTTCGGGCGTCTTCATTGCGGTGCTGCTGCGCGATACAGGCCTGCATCCGCTGGTGGTGTTCGCTTTGCTGCTGGCGCTGACAACGCTGTTTGGCGCGGCGATGGGCGGGGTCATCCATTTTCTCGAAATGCCGCCATTCATCGTCACGCTGGCAGGCATGTTCCTGGCGCGCGGCATGGCCTATGTGCTTTCCATCGACGCGGTTCCGATTACCCATGATTTCTATGAGTTCCTGCAGAGGAGCTACTGGCTTATGCCGGGAAAGGGCAGGTTGACGCTGATCGGCGGCCTGATGCTGATTGTCTTCATTGCCGGGATCATTCTGGCCCAACGCACCAGGTTCGGCACCAATGTCTATGCGGTCGGCGGTGGCGTCCAGACCGCGCGTCTGATGGGCGTTCCGGTCGGGCCGACAACCATCGGCATCTATGCGCTTTCGGGCTTTCTCGCCGGACTGGCCGGAATCGTTTTTTCCATCTACACCTCTGCCGGCTATTCGCTCGCAACAGTGGGTGTGGAGCTCGATGCCATCGCCGCGGTGGTGATCGGCGGCACATTGCTGACCGGCGGAAGCGGATTTGTCGCAGGTACATTGATCGGGGTTCTGATAATGGGACTCATCCAAACCTACATCATCTTCGATGGCACATTGTCGAGCTGGTGGACCAAGATACTGATTGGTATGCTTTTGTTCGCCTTCATTGTGCTTCAGAAGGGGCTGGTCTGGACGACAGGCAAGAGACGAGTGGCCGGAGGATAACGGCCAGGGAGAGATTATTTGCTCAATACCAGCTTTTCCGAACGCGCAAATCGCAGCCAGCACTCGTTCGTTGTCAATGAACTTGGCAAGGAGATCGTGAGCGGACTTTACCCAAGCGGTTCGCTGCTGCCCGGGGATGCGGAGCTGGTGGAAAAATTCGACGTGTCGCGGACCGTGCTTCGCGAGGCGATGAAAACCCTGACTGCGAAGGGCATGATCGTGCCCAAGGCGCGGATCGGAACCCGGATCACCGAGCGGTCGAACTGGAACCTGTTCGATGCGGATGTCCTGGTCTGGCACATAGAAACCGGTGTTGACATCACCTTCCTCAAGCATCTCTCCGACATGCGCTTTGCAATCGAGCCCTTTGCTGCCCGGCTGGCCTCACAGCGCGCCAGCAAGGAGGAGATCGAGGGGCTCTATCGCTGCGCTGACGAAATGAGCAAGGCCGATTCAGACGAGAGCTTTGCCCTGGCGGACTTGAAATTTCACCTGGCCCTGCACGCTGCATCCGGCAACCCGTTCATGCTGTCGGTCGGCAATCTGATTGAGGCAGCGCTGGTGACAAGCTTCAAGATGAGCTCGCCCTATGGTGAATCCGGCAGGCATGTCGTCACCGCCAACAAGCACAGGCTTATTGTCGAGGCGATTGAACGCAGGGATGCCGACGCGGCATCGGCTGCGATGGAGCAGGTCATCAATGACGGCTTCGAGCGGATATCGACAAAGCTTCTCTGAAGCCTTATCGGCTGCAGCCGTTACCTCCCTGACCTGATGCCTTACAACTTTATCAGAGCACCACGTTCGCCAATCACACGGGCGGCCAGCGCAGCGCCAGCGGCCATCGAGTCGTCCAGATTTCCGGTATCGAGATAGGTCGCCAGAAATCCTGCATTGAAGCTGTCGCCGGCAGCCGTCGTGTCAACGATATTTGCCACCTGAGGCGGCGTGAAGTGGCTTAGGTGAGCGCCGCGAAGGCATGTGGCTTCGTTTCCGCCGTTCTTGACGACAACGAGCGGGGCGCCTGCATCGGCGTAACGCCGGGCGGTGTCATCGGGCGTCGCATCCCCGAAGAATGTTGCTTCGTCGTCAAAGGAGGGCAGCAGGATGTCGCTGACGCCCGCGGCTGTCATGATGGTTTGCCGCATTGTCTCCTGGCTGTCCCACAGCCGGGGCCGCAGATTGGTGTCGAACACCACAGTGGCACCTCTTTGCCGTGCGCTGGCAAGGGCGTCAAACAGAGTCAGCCGATGTTGAAGCGACAGGATCGCCAGGGTGATGCCGGACAAATAGATCACATCTGCGGTGGCGAAAGCGGCATCGAGCCGGGCAGGGTCGTCGGCCAATCGGCGTGCCGCCGAATCCGAGCGCCAATAGGCAAAACTGCGTTCACCGTTGTCCAGCTGGATCAGATACAGGCCGACCGTGCAGTCCGGGCGCTTCTGAACAAGATCCGTCTTGATTCCGGCACCGGCGATAAACTCGACCATCCGGTTGGATATGGCGTCTTCACCGACGGCGGTGAGGTAGGACACGTTCCACTCCTGACCAAGGAGCTGGCGTGCGTACCAGGCGGTGTTGAGCGTGTCACCAGCGAAGCCGAGGCTGTAGTCGCCGGCTGCGGTCGGCGCCATTTCAACCATGCATTCGCCGATCGAGAGGAACGTCTGGGTCATGCATCTGTCTCATCGGCAAAATACTGTTGATGATCAGCCCGGATACGGACGATCTGCTCCTGGATCCGGGAGAGATGCTTGCGCATTTGCTGCATGGCCTTGTCTTCGTCGCGCGCCCGTATCGCTTCCATGATTTCCAGGTGATCGCCGAAAGCGTCCTGCGAGGCGAATGACAGCGAGAGGAACCGTACCCTGTCCATGTGCGCCTTGTTCTCGCGGATGATGTCCCAGGCAAATGCAAGCCCGGCGCGCTCGCAGATTTCCTTGTGAAACTGGTCGTCAAAACCGTGGAAGCTGACGGGGTCCCTGGCTTCGACTGCCTGCCGCTGCTTTTCCAGAATATGGTCCAGCGCCGCCAGGTCATCGTCAGTCAGGACCTTGCAGGCGGTACGCACGGTTTCCGCCTCGATGGCGTTCCGGACAAAGCGTGCCTGGAGTACGGCGGTTTGGGATATCTGCGAAACGAGCGTTGCACGCTGCGGGCGGATAGACAGAAAGCCGAGCTTGGAAAGACGATAGAACGCGTCCCGCACCGGCTGGCGCGATACGCCGAGTGCCTTGGCCACTTCAACCTCCGACATCCTGGTCCCGGGCGGCAATTCGAGCAGCAGGATCTGGCTGTGCAATTCGTCAAACACGGTGTCGGCCACGGACGGGCGGTTCAGGGGCTCCAGTGCCCGCAAGGGGGACGTTACGGACATGTTAAACTCCGTTGACTTGATGTGCATACTAGCATATTACATTACCAGGTAAATGGGAAGGCCCGTCAAACCAGACGGATTTGGGAGGATTAGGGTGACAATGTTGATCCCTGACAGATTGTTTCCGGTAGACCCGCAGACGCGCGGAATCGCACGCGAACTCTATCAGACGATCGCAGATAAGCCGATCATCAGCCCGCACGGGCATACAGATCCGCGCTGGTATGCCGAAAACCAGCCGTTTGCGGATCCGGCGCAACTGTTCATTACGCCCGATCACTATGTTTTCAGAATGCTCTTCTCGCAGGGCGTCAGCCTTGAAAGCCTTGGCGTGCCGCGGGTCGATGGCGGACCGACCGAAACCGATGGCCGCAAGATCTGGCGGCTGTTTGCCGAGAACTATCATCTGTTTCGCGGCACGCCTTCGCGGCTTTGGCTGGACCAGGCCTTTGAAGACGTGTTTGGCATGACCACGGCTGTATCGAAAGCAACGGCAGACCAGACCTATGATCACATTGCCGATTGCCTGACAAAGCCGGAATTCCTGCCGCGCGCTCTGTTCGAGCGGTTCAACATCGAGGCCATCTCCACCACCGAAAGTCCGCTTGACGATTTGCGCTGGCACAGGATGATCCGCGACAGCGGCTGGAAGGGCAAGGTTGTCACAGCCTACCGGCCGGATGCGGTGGTCGATCCGGAATTTGCAGGCTTTGCCGGTAATGTGGAGCATCTTGGTGCGCTCACCGGCGAAGACACCTCCACGTGGGAAGGCTATCTGCAGGCGCACCGCATCCGGCGGGCCTATTTCAAGCAATTCGGCGCGACCTCTTCCGATCACGGTCATCCGACGGCGAGGACCGAGAATCTCCCGGCTGTTGAGGCTGCGGGACTGTTTGCAAAGGCTCTCAAGGGTGCCTGCACACAGGACGAGGCCGATGCTTTTCGCGGACACATGCTCACCGAAATGGCGCGCATGAGCCTGGAAGACGGTCTGGTGCTGCAGATCCATCCGGGCAGCTATCGCAATCATTCCGACCCGATCATGTCGGCGTTTGGCCGGGACAAGGGTTTCGATATCCCGACCCGGACCGATTATGTGAGGGCGCTCAAGCCGCTGCTGGATGCGGTCGGTCTGGAGAAGGATCTCACGATCATCGTCTTCACGCTGGACGAGACCAGCTATGCCCGGGAGCTGGCGCCGCTCGCGGGCGCCTATCCGGCACTGAAGCTCGGACCGGCCTGGTGGTTCTATGACAGTCCCGAAGGCATGCGCCGTTTCCGCGAGCTGACGACGGAAACTGCAGGATTCTACAACACCGTGGGTTTCAACGACGACACCCGCGCATTCTGTTCCATACCGGCGCGCCATGATGTGGCGCGGCGGGTGGATTGTGGCTTTCTCGCTACGTTGGTCGCCACCGGGCGGCTTTCCGAGGAGGATGCATACGAGGTCGCAAATGATCTCGCTTACCGGCTTGCCAAGCAGGCCTACCGGCTCTGAGAGCCATTTCTGGGAGGATATGAACATGAAACTGACCAAGACACTGACCGGCATGCTGCTGGCCACCGCCGCGATGATGGTGACTGCTACAGCTTGCGAAACCACACTGAAGTCGTCCGACACGCATCCAGACGGTTATCCGACTGTTGAGGCCGTCAAGGCCATGGGCACGATGCTTGAAGAGAAAACCGGCGGCAAGCTCTGCATCGAGATCTATGCTTCGGCCCAGCTGGGCGAAGAGAAGGACACCATCGAGCAGACCCAGTTCGGTGCGATCGACCTGAACCGTGTGAGCCTTGGACCATTCAACAACATCATTGAAGAGACCCAGGTCCCCTCGTTGCCTTATATCTTCCGCTCGGTCGATCACATGCACAAGGTGATGGACGGCCCGATCGGCCAGGAAATCCTGGACGCCTTTGCCGACCATGACCTGATTGGCCTGGCTTTCTATGACGGCGGTTCGCGCAGCTTCTACAACAAGGAAAAGCCGATCAAGTCGATGGAAGACCTGAAGGGCATGAAGTTCCGCGTCATGCAGTCGGACATGTTCGTCGACATGGTCAGCGCCCTGGGCGCCAATGCGACGCCGCTGCCCTATGGCGAGGTCTATTCATCGATCCAGACCGGCGTGATCGACGGCGCCGAGAACAACTGGCCGTCTTATGACACTTCGGGTCACTTTGAAGTGGCAAAGTACTACACCCTCGACCAGCACCTGATCGTGCCGGAAGTTCTGGTGATGTCGAAGAAGAGCTGGGACAAGCTCAGCGCGGACGAGCAGGCTGCTGTTCGTGAATCCGCCAAGGCTTCCGTGCCGGTGATGCGCGAACTCTGGGTCGCGCAGGAAAAGAAGTCGGAAGACAAGGTCCGCGCCGCGGGCAGTGAGATCATCACAGACATCGACAAGACCCCGTTCATCGAAGCGATGAAGCCTGTCTATGAAAAATACGTCAAGTCCGAAAACCTCAAGGACATGGTCGCCCGCATTCAGGCAACCGAATAGTCTGACAGCAGGCCCGCGGGGGGAAGCCCCGCGGGCCATTTGTGAATGGAGGATTGGACGTGCAGAGCCAGATGAGACGTGTGGCGCGGGTGACGAGCGTCATGGCGAAAACAGCGCTGTGGGTATCGGGAGCGGGACTTGTCCTGATGACGGTGCTGATCGCTTGCCAGGTGTTCTGGCGCTATGTGCTGAATGACAGTATTTCCTGGACCGAGCCCGGATCGGTGATGATCATGGGCTGGTTCATTTTTCTCGGCGCTGCCGTCGGCATCCGTGAGGGATACCATCTGTCCTTCGACATCATCATTCATCTGGTGCCCGACCATGTGAAGATGTGGATGCGCTCCATCTCCGACCTTGTGGTGATTGCCTTCGGCGGCGGCATGGTTGTCTACGGCACGCAGCTGGCGGTCAACGCCGCTCCCAACGTGCTTCCCAGTCTCGGCATATCCGGGGCGTTTGATTTCTTACCTATCGTAGCCGGCGGCGTTCTGGTCGTACTGTTCTCGATCGAACGGATTGCGCGGCGTTTGGCAGGGCTGCCGACCGCGCTGTTCGGCGAAGCCGCGCTGGAGGACTGACACAATGGAACTTTGGGTGCTTTTCGGCTCGTTTGTTTTCCTGCTGCTGCTGGGGACACCAGTGGCCTTCTGCCTCGGCGTATCGAGCTTTGCCACGATCGCCTATCTTGGATTGCCGCCGGTGGTGGTGTTTCAGCGGATGAACTCCGGCGTTTCGGTGTTCGCACTGATGGCGATCCCCTTCTTCATCTTTGCCGGTGATCTGATGGTGCGCGGCGATATCGCCCGGCGCCTGGTCGCACTCGCCGGCGCCATGGTCGGGCATTTGCGCGGCGGGCTCGGGCAGGTGAATATCTTTGCCAGCATCATGTTTGGCGGCGTCTCCGGCTCTGCCGCGGCTGACGCCAGCGCGGTCGGCGGCCTGATGGTGCCGCAGATGAAGGAGCGCGGTTATGATGTCGACTACGCGGTCAACATCACCGTGGTCGGCTCCATCATCGCTCTGATGATCCCGCCGTCGCACAACATGATCATCTATTCGATCTCGGCGGGTGGAAAAATCTCGATTGCCGATCTGTTCACGGCCGGCATCATTCCCGGCCTGGTGCTGGCGCTGTCGCTGATGGTGGCGGCCTGGTTCGTGGCCAAAAGCCGCGGATATCCCACCGAAGCGTTTCCGGGTGGCAGGGCGCTGCTCAATCTGTTTGCCAATGCCTTGCCTGGCCTCATTCTCGTCGCCATCATCTTTGGCGGCGTGCGCTCGGGCATTTTCACGGCATCGGAATCCTCCAACATCGCGGTCGTTTATGCGATGTTTGTGACCTTCTTCGTCTATCGTTCGCTGAGCTGGAATGATTTTGTCGCGGCCACATTTGCCGCGGTTAGAACCACCGCGATGGTGCTGATGGTGATAGGCTGTGCCGGCGCCTTCGGCTGGCTGCTTGCCTATACAAGAGTGCCTGCCTCGATGGTCGAGGTGCTCAAGAGTATCTCCGACAATCCGATCATCATCCTGTTGCTGATGAACGTGGTACTGCTGATCCTCGGCACCTTCATGGACATGTCGCCGCTGATCGTCATCACGACGCCGATCTTCCTGCCTGTCGCTGTCGCCTTCGGCGTTGATCCGGTGCATTTCGGTGTGATCCTCATTCTCAATCTGGGCATCGGATTGTGCACGCCACCTGTGGGTGCGGTGCTGTTTGTCGGCTGTGCGGTGGGCAAGATTCCGATCACGCAGGCGATGCGCACGATCTGGCCGTTCTATGGTGCGGCTTTTGTCACGCTGATGCTGGTCACCTACATTCCGCAGCTGTCGTTGTGGCTCCCGGCCCAGTTCCATTAAGCCCGTTAGATTGAGGTTTTCATGATCGAGAAATTTCCCGAGGTTCAGGCCGATCCGGGTGTCAGGCGGCAGGTGCTGAGCGACAGTCCGGAACTAATGGTCGTTGCCTTCCGGTTTGAGGCCGAAGGCGCGGAAGGCAAGCTTCACAATCACCCGCATGTGCAGTCGACCTATGTCGAGTCCGGTCGCTTCGTCTTCTCGGTTGCCGGCGAGAGTTTTGAGGTTTCGCCGGGGGACAGTTTTGTGATTCCGTCCAATGCGGTTCATGGCTGCAAATGCCTGGAACCAGGAACACTGATCGACACATTTGCGCCGCGGCGCGAAGATTTTCTGACGCCCAACCCTTGAAGGGAGACTTTTCATGCTGACCGTTGAAACCCGGCACGCAATCGATCCGGCCACCGCAAAAGGCCTCGACACCGCTGGACTGCGGTCGCATTTTCATGCCAGCGGACTTTTTGCCGATGGCGAAATCCGGCTGGTCTATACCCATTACGACCGGCTGATCCTGGGCGGTGCGGTGCCGGGTGCGGGCAAGCTGACACTCGACCATGTCAAGGAAACCGGAACGGCGTCAATTCTTGAACGCCGTGAAATGGGCATTCTGAACATCGGCGACAGCGGCACGGTGTCTGCCGGCGGAACCGATTATACGGTCAACAAGGGCGACGTACTTTATCTCGGCATGGGCTCCGGTCCGGTGACATTTTCCGGTGCCGGCAAATTCTACATCCTGTCCGCGCCGGCGCACAGAAGCTGCCCGAGCAAACTGATCCGCATCGAGGACGCACGGCGGGTGGAAATGGGGTCTGCCGAGACATCCAATGAACGCGTGATCCTGCAGTTCCTGCATCCCGAGGTCGCTGACAGCTGCCAGCTGTTGATGGGCTATACCCAGTTTGCTCCGGGCTCGGTCTGGAACACCATGCCGGCGCATCTGCACGACCGGCGCATGGAAGCCTATCTCTATTTCGAACTCGGGCCTGAACAGCGGGTCTTCCACATCATGGGTCAGCCTGATGAAACCCGCCACATCGTGATGGCCAACGAGGAGGCGGTTATTTCGCCGCCCTGGTCCATCCATTGCGGCGCGGGAACCGGTGCCTACACCTTCTGCTGGGCAATGGCCGGCGACAATGTCGATTTCACCGACATGGACATGGTGGCGATGGGAGACCTCCGGTGAATCCGTTTTCACTTGCCGGCAAGACAGCGCTGGTCACCGGCGCCAATACGGGGATCGGTCAGGCCATTGCCGTGGCCATGGGCCGCGCCGGAGCAAGCGTTGTCTGTGCAGGGCGCCAATCCTGCGCCGAGACCGTCAGCCAGATCGAAGACGGGCGCGAGATCCTTCTGGATTTTGCCGACCCAATGGCAGCGCGTGACGTGTTCGCAGATGACCGGATCGATATCCTGGTCAACAATGCCGGTATCATCCGGCGCAATGATGCGGTCGATTTCAGCGAGAGCGACTGGGACGATGTGCTTGATGTGAACCTGAAGGCTGTCTTCTTCACCTGCCAGGCGTTCGGGCGTGCGCTGTTTGACCGCAACGGGACTGGCAGCATCGTCAATGTGGCTTCCCTGCTTTCCCTGCAGGGGGGGATCCGGGTTGCCTCCTACACGGCTTCCAAACACGGCGTGGCCGGCGTGACCAAGCTGCTGGCCAATGAGTGGGCGGCCAAAGGTATCAATGTGAATGCCATTGCGCCGGGTTACATTGCAACCAACAACACCGCTGCCCTGATCGAGGACGAGGCCCGCAACAAGGCGATTCTGGAGCGGATCCCGGCCGGGCGCTGGGGAGAACCCGAAGACATCGGCGAAACCGCGGTCTTTCTGGCGTCGCCCGCGGCAAAGTACATTCATGGCGCTGTCCTGAACGTCGATGGAGGCTGGATTGCCCGCTGACCCGCAAAAGTTTGGCCGTTCCGCCGCAGCGCAACCCGGACCCGGGATCGTGCATCTCGGCCTGGGCGCGTTTTTCAGGGCCTTCGGAGCCATCTATGTGGAAGATGCCGTCAGGATTTCCGGCGGCGACTGGGGCGTCATCGGTGTCAGCCTGCAAAGCCCGGGGACACGTGACAAGCTTGCACAGCAGGATTTTGTCTACACGGCTGTGACGCAGAACCCCGATGGCGGGGAAACCTTCCGCAAGGTCGAGATTGTTCAGGATGTGCTCGTCGCTCCGGAGAATCCGGAAGCGGTGCTGGCGGCGATGGCCAATCCGGCGATCCGGATCGTTACCCTGACAGTCACCGAGAAGGGCTACTGTCATGATCCCGCGACCGGTGCGCTGAACTTTGCCCATCCCGACATTGCCCATGACCTGGAACATGCGCTTCCCAGATCAGCTCCGGGCTTTCTGGTGCGGTCTTTGCAGCGCCGCCGGAATGCCGGACACCCGCCTTTCACTGTCCTGACCTGTGACAGTCTTCCCGAGAACGGCAAGCTGGTACGCCGGGCGGTGCTGGATCTTGCGCGGAAACTTGATCCGTCGCTTGCCGACTGGATCGCTGCCGAAGGCCGGTTTCCCTCGACCATGGTAGACCGCATCACGCCGGCGACCAAGCCGGAAGATATTGACCGGCTGGCACAGAAGATCGGCTACCGGGATGAAGCCCCTGTGCTGTGCGAACCGTTCCGGCAATGGGTGGTGGAGGATGATTTCGTTCCCGCCTATGGTGCGGATGCACGCCCGGATCTGGCTGCCGCCGGCGCGGAGATGGTTTCGGACGTCACGCCCTATGAAAACATGAAGCTCCGGATGCTCAACGGCACGCACTCGTCGCTTGCCTATCTGGGGTATCTTGCGGGCCATGAGAGCATCGCGGAAACCGTGGCCGATCCGGTTTTCGCAAGCTTCGTCAAGCGGCTGTGGCGAGAGGAAATCATACCATCCTTCACGCCTGCAGAGGGCGTGAATATCGAAGCCTATGCCGACGCGCTGTATGAACGTTATTCCAACCCGGCAATCCGGCACCGCACCTGGCAGATCGCCATGGACGGCAGTCAGAAACTGCCGCAGCGCATTCTCGCAACGATTGCCGACAATCTGGCAGCTGGGCGCAAGTGCCCCGGGCTGATGCTCGCGGTTGCGGGCTGGATGCGCTACGTCTCCGGGCTGGACGAGAATGGTCAGCCGATCGACGTCAAGGACCCGTTGGCGCAGCGCTTGCGCGAGCTGTCTGATGCAGCGGACACGCCAGAGCAAAAGGTGGCGGCTTTGCTGGCGGTACGGGAGGTGTTCAGCGCCGGGCTGGCGGCTGACCTCTCAGCACCGGTTGCCGAGGCATACATTTCCATATGCGAGCTTGGTGCCCGCAAAGCGGTAGGGGAAATTTCGTGAAGGAAAGCTGGCGTTGGTACGGACCGTTCGACAAGATTTCGCTCAGTGAAGTTTCGCAGACCGGGGCGTCGGGCATTGTAACGGCCCTGCACGAGGTCCCCTACGGCGAGATCTGGAGCCGCGACACAATCGCGGAACGGAAAGCCGAGATCGAGTCTGCCGGCTTTGACTGGGTGGTTGTCGAGAGTCTGCCGATTCACGAGCGGATCAAGCGCAATGAGGGTGATCTGAGCCAGCTCTTTGCCAATTACCGGCAGTCCATGGCCAATCTTGCGGCTGAGGGCATTCATACGATCTGCTACAATTTCATGCCTCTGCTGGACTGGACAAGAACCGACCTCGCGGCTCCGGTCGAGCGTGGCGGCAGTTGCCTGCGGTTCTCGGCGCCGAAAATGGCGGCTCTGGAACTCTATGTGATCGGCCGTGACCAGGCCCGTGCCGACTATCCGCAAGAGGTCATCGCGGAGGCCGAAAAATGGTTCCAGGCCTCATCCGATGATGACCGGGCCGAGCTGATGCATTCGGTGATGGCCGGGCTGCCCGGCGCTTACGACCGCTATGATGCGGACGGTCTGAAAGCCGCTCTGAAACTTTATGAAGGCATTGACCGGACCGCGTTGCGCAGCCATTTGCAGCGGTTTCTGGAAGAGGTTGTTCCTACTGCCGAAGAACTCGGCATGCGCTTTTGCGTGCATCCCGACGATCCGCCGCGCGATATTCTCGGACTGCCGCGGATCGTCTCGGATGCGGATGACATCGCCTGGCTTCTGAACGCGGTGGACAGCCCGGCCAATGGTCTGACGTTGTGCGCGGGCTCGCTGGGAGCCAATCCGAAGAACGACGTTCCATCCATCGCCCGCAGGTTTGCGGACAAGATTCATTTCGCTCACTTGCGCAATGTCCGAAAGGATGCGGACGGCTCGTTCGAGGAAGCGGCCCATCTCACCGGTGATACCGACATGGTCGAACTGGTGTCGGTGCTTCTGCAGGAGGAAAAGCGCCGCCGCGCCGCCGGGGTCGAACCATGGGAGATTCCGTTTCGTCCCGACCACGGGCACGATCTTCTCGACGATGCGAGCCGCAATACACATCCTGGCTATCCGCTGATCGGCCGCCTGCGCGGACTTGCCGAATTGCGTGGTGTCATCGCCGGTCTTTCGCGGCCCGGGATCTCGACCGTCTGAGTTCGCCTTCGCTTTCTTCCATGTTGATGCCGGCATTCGCCCTGGTGCCGGTACGGGTCAGTTGCGAAGCTCAATCATGCTTGTTTCCTTGACGGATTCCATGACTGCGAAGGAATGGGTCTGCATCACCGAGGGCAGTTGGCTGATCTGTTCGCCAAGCAGTTCCCTGAATTCGGTGATGTTGCGGGTGCGGACTTTCAGCATGTAATCAAACGGACCGGCAATCATCAGGCAGCTCTGCACTTCGGGGATCAAGCGGACGGCGCGGTTGAAGTCCTCAAGCGACCTGTCGCTGGTTTTTGCCAGGTTCACATGAACAATCATGACATGACCCATATCCACTTCGGTGGGTTCAATTTCTGCGCTGTATCCTGAAATAACGCCGTCACGCTCAAGTCGTTTGACCCGTTCTGAACACGGTGTCTTGGTCAAATGGACACGCTCGGCAAGATCAACAATCGACATTCTGCCGTGCGCCTGCAGCTCATTGAGAATGCGACGGTCAATAGGGTCCAAATTCCTTTTCATCTGGTCTTTTTTCCTTCAAATCCCTGTTATTTGGCCAATTGTTTTGAATCTGGACCAATAAAAGGTCCATAGACTAGTCTTTTAGACTAAAGTTGTTTGGCGGGGCAACCCGAATATTAGTGGTGTTTCGATGCCTGTTTCGGATTTTCAGTTGGTCGTATCGAGTTTTGTTTCCGGCAACGGGCATGATTGAGAAAAGCAATAAGAGAGGGACATGAAATGACAACAAAACTGGTTGTTGGCCTTGATGGCCACGGGTCGGGCGAGCGCGCCCTGGCCTATGCAGAGCGGCTGGCAAAGCTCATCGGGGATTGCGAACTGATGATCGTCTATGTGGTGGAATGGTCGCCCTATTCCTTCCAGACGGCTGAGGAAAACGCCCAGCGTCACAAGCGCCGCGAAGAGGAAATCTCAACTGCGACGCAGAGGATCATCGATCCTGCGGTCGCCAAGGTGCAGGCGGCCGGTCTCAAAGCCACCGGCAAGGTGCGGCATGGCGATGTCGCGTCAATCCTGATGGCGTTCGCGGACGAGACAAATGCCGAACAGATCATTGTCAGCCGGTCTTCGGAAGGCGGATTTGCCAAGCGCATCTTCGGCAGCGCAACCTCCAACCTTGTCATGCACGCCTCTGTGCCTGTGACTGTTGTCAATTGAGGGGTTTTGTCATGACACAATTTGGAAAACTGATGTTGCCTGCGCTCGCGGCAACAGGAATGAGCAGTGCCGCCGTTGCGCAGGAGGCCATGTCCGTTGATCAGAAGGTCAACGAGATTTTCGCTGCTGTCACGGGGCCTTTCGTCAGCCTTATCTTTGCACCGCTTCCAGGCACAAGCTTTCCCTGGATCGTCATGTGGCTGGTCGTTGCAGCCACCATTTTCACACTCTATTTCGGCTTTGTGCAGTTCCGGTTCTTCGGCCATGCCATCGGATTGGTGAAAGGCGACTATTCTGATCCGGAAGATGCCGGTGAGGTCAGCCATTTCCAGGCTTTGGCAACAGCGCTGTCGGGAACAGTAGGTCTCGGCAACATTGCCGGGGTGGCCGTTGCGGTGGGCATCGGCGGACCCGGAGCGACGTTCTGGATGATCCTTGCCGGTCTGCTCGGCATGGCTTCAAAATTCACCGAATGTACGCTCGGGGTCAAATATCGCAACGAGTATGAAGACGGCACGGTGTCCGGTGGTCCGATGTACTATATCTCCAAGGGGTTCAAGGAGCTGGGGCTTCCCGGCGGCAAGTTCCTCGCCGTCATGTTTTCGATATTCTGTATCCTGGGTGCCTTTGGCGGTGGAAACATGTTCCAGGCCAATCAGGCGCATGCTCAGATTTCCGGAATTGTCGGTGACTATCCCGGCTGGATTACCGGCATTGTCTTTGCAGCCGTCGTCTACGCCGTCATTGTCGGCGGCATCAAGTCGATTGCGAACGTGACTGAAAAGGTGGTTCCGTTCATGGGCGTTCTCTATGTCGGCGCCGCGCTGATCATCCTGCTGGTGAACTACGACAAAATCGGCTGGGCCTTCGGCCAGATCTTCGGTGGAGCCTTCACGGGTCTGGGCGTTGCGGGCGGCTTTGTCGGTGCGCTGATCCAGGGCTTTAAGCGGGCGGCGTTTTCGAACGAAGCCGGCGTTGGTTCGGCGGCGATTGCCCACTCGGCGGTCAGAACCAAGGAGCCGATCACCGAGGGCTTTGTTTCCCTGCTCGAGCCGCTGATCGACACGGTTGTGATCTGCACGATGACAGCATTGGTGATTACCATATCGCAGCAGTTGATCGTTGATCCCGCGACCGGGCTCTATCAGCTCAACGAAGCAGGTTCCGCGATCGCCACTGTCGGTGATGTCAGCGGCGTTGCCCTCACATCTGCGGCATTCGGGTCGGCAATCAGCTGGTTCCCCTATGTGTTGGCCATCGCGGTTGTGCTGTTCGCCTTCTCGACGATGATCTCCTGGTCCTATTACGGTCTGAAGGCCTGGACCTATCTGTTCGGTGAAGGCAAGAACTCCGAGCTGACGTTCAAGATCATTTTCTGCATCTTCATCGTCATTGGAGCAGCAGCCAGCCTTGGTCCGGTCATCGACTTCTCCGATGCCGCGATCTTTGCCATGAGCGTGGTCAACATCTTCTGCCTCTACTTCCTGATGAAGCTGGTGAAGAAGGAGTTGCATTCCTATGCCTCCCGTCTGAGCGCCGGTGAAATCCGGAAGTTCAAGCACTAGGCGTCAGCCTCCACTGAAGGGGCCGGCATGCCCCTTGACAGTCCGGCGCTGCCGCCAAAGCGGTGGCGCCGGATTTGTTGTGCCAGGGAGTGTCTCGTCGGCCGCCGGAGGCCCATTGCTTTTCAACCATTCGGGCGCATGATAGATTTGCTGTGTTTTCTTGAGCGGTGAGACAATGACCCCGTTTGGATTGACCCTGCTGGTAGGCACCACCAAAGGTGCTTTTGTGTTTTCTGAAGAGGCTGATGGCGGCGGATGGCGTGCCAAAGGTCCGTTGTGTGACGGTTGGCCGGTCAACCACATGGCCGGTGATCCGCAAACCGGGCGGCTCTGGGCCGGCGGGGGAGGCGACTGGAGCGGCGCTGCCATCTGGCATTCGGATGACAATGGCGAAAGCTGGGACAAGGTTCGCCTGACCAAAGGCACGATGGACGACTGGGCTGCAAGCGATCCCGAGATAGCGGCCATGATGGGCTGGAGCGAAGAACCGCTGCCGTTTGACGATCAGTTCTCGCAGGTCTGGTCGCTTTGCTTTGCCCACGGCAAACTCTATGCCGGCGTCAAGCCGGCGGGCCTGCTTGTCAGCGAGGATGGCGGAAAGGTCTGGAAGCGCCTGGAAGGGCTCGACAACCATCCCTCCGCAGGCAGCTGGAACCCGGGTGCGGCCGGACTTGTGCTGCACACGATCGTGCCGCATCCGGAGAATGCGGACAAGCTGTGGATCGGGATTTCGGCGGCCGGCGTGTTCGCCACCGAAGACGGCGGTGCGACATGGGAACGGCGCAACCGTCTCTCCAATGCCGGGGAGTGCGCGGCGCATGACCATCCGGCGGCACCACGTGACGGCGAGATCGGCCATTGTGTTCACAACATGATGCGTGCGCCTGGCGAAGGCGATCTGCTGTACCAGCAAAATCACCATGGCGTCTGGCGTTCCGCCGATGGCGGCCGCAGCTGGGACAACCGCACCGAAGGTCTTCCCTCCAGCTTCGGGTTTCCGATCCGGGTGCATCCGCGTGATCCGGAGACAATCTGGACCTTGCCACTCAATGGCGACTCCGCCGGGCGGTTTCCGCCTGACGCATCTGCGGCGGTCTGGCGGTCGCGGGACGGCGGGCAAAGCTGGCAGGCGCTGCGTGAGGGCTTGCCGCAGGAGAATTGCTTCTTCACCGTATTGCGCCAGGCAATGGCCGGCGACGGACGCGATCCGGCCGGCATCTATTTCGGCACCAACAGCGGCTCGGTTTTTGCCAGTGCTGACGAAGGCGATAGCTGGAAGGAAATCGCCCGTCACCTGCCGACGGTGCTGAGCGTCGAAGTCCTGGAGCGAATTTGAAAATCAGCCCTGACCGTGCGGCAACCGGGGTCCGGTTTGCTGTGACGCGCCGGACAAGTGTTTTCGAACGCTGTCGATCAGGCGGCGGTGAATGTGGGAGTGGCGGTTGCGCAGATGGACCGCCACATAGACCGACTGGGGAATGCTCGGCGCGTCCTCGATGAAGCCGAACTGCCCGGAGGCGACCATTTCTTCAGCCGAATCCTCAAGCACGTAAGCTGTGCCGCCGAGCGCGGACAGCAGGCCACAGACCGTGATGTTCTGGCCGCTCGACAAGGGCGCTTCGGCAAGCGTGGCAACGACCTGGCGGTGAACCTTGTCGAAGGCCGGCGAATAATTGGTGAAGATGTAGCTCTGCGGCTCGATGTCGGCGATCCGTCTGGCGGAAGTGCTGATCATGCGGTAGGCCAGCTCACCCATCAGCTCGTGATGCAGGTCCGGCAGGTTCTTCGGCGTGAACATGATCGACAGGTCGATCTCCCCTGCCAGCAGGTCGACGCTCATCTGGTTGGAGAAATCCAGCTCGATATAGAACGCGGCATGGGGCAATACCTTGCGGAAACCGGCGACCCAGTCGGCGATGTGGCTGGATGCCAGATCATGCTGCATGCCGATGCGCATGGATTGGGTGAAGTTGCCGGTGTTCTGTACCGACCGCCGGGCTTCGGTCCACTGATGCCGCAAGGTGCGGGCGTGATCGAGCAGCCGGTATCCGGCCGGTGTCGGTTCGGTTCCCGCGCGGGAGCGGGTGAACAATTTCCGCCCAAGCGTTGTCTCTAGAGAATTGATGCGTCCCGAGACCGTTGACTGGGTCAGATTCAGGCGCTCCGCGGTGCGGTTGAAGCTCCTGGTCTCCATCAGGTCGAGGAATGTTTCAATGAGCTCGATCTGCACGGGCGGGTCCTTTGGCAATGGTGCTTCTTAGCCTAATCGGAATCTCCGATTAATAAAGCCTGTTTGGCGGAATTGCGGATTGCCTGCGGCGGTCAGATACTCGCTTGCGTCAGCGGAGTGCGGGAGAGCGGTGTGAGTGAGATTGCAGGGCATGCGCGGGTTGTGATCATCGGAGGCGGCGTGGTCGGGGTTTCCGCGCTTTACCACCTGGCCAAGGCCGGATGGACCGATTGCGTGCTTCTCGAAAAGAACGAGCTGACTGCGGGCTCGACCTGGCATGCGGCCGGCAATGTGCCGACATTCTCCTCGTCCTGGTCGATCATGAACATGCAGCGCTACTCGGCCGAACTGTACCGGGGACTGGCCGAAGCCGTCGACTATCCGATGAACTACCACGTCACCGGGTCGATCCGGCTCGGTCATTCGAAAGAACGGTTGCGGGAGTTCCAACGGGTTGCCGGAATGGGCCGTTATCAAGGCATGGATCTTGAGATCCTGGCGCCTGACGAGATCAGGTCACGCTATCCCTTCGCTGAAACCCATGATCTCACCGGCGCGCTTTACGACCCCTATGACGGCGATATCGACCCGGCGCAGCTGACCCAGGCTTTGGCCAAGGGGGCGCGCGATCTTGGCGCGAAAATCTACCGCTTCTGCCCCGCCACCGGCGTGCGCCGCGAAAACGATGAATGGGTAATCTCGACCGTGAAGGGCGAAATCCGCTGCGAGTATGTGGTCAATGCTGCGGGGTATTATGCCCGTGAAGTCGGCAAGATGTTCGGCCGCGACATGCCGATGATGGTGATGAGCCATCAATACATGCTGTTTGACGAGGTGCCGGAAGTGGCGGCCTGGAGCAGGGAAGCCGGCCACAAGCTGCCGCTGCTGCGTGATGTCGACAGTTCCTACTATCTCAGGCAGGAAAAGAACGGCTTCAATCTCGGGCCCTATGAGCGCAACTGCAAGGCGCATTGGGTCACGCCCGACGATCCGATGCCAGAGGATTTCTCGTTCCAGCTCTATCTCGACGATCTCGAGCGGCTGGAGTGGTATATCAATGATGCCTGCGAGCGTGTGCCGCTGCTGGGCAGGGCGGGGCTGACCAAGAACATCAACGGCCCGATTCCCTACACGCCGGACGGCAATCCGCTGATCGGGCCGATGCCGGGCGTTCCCAATGCGTTCGAGGCCTGCGTTTTCACCTTCGGCATCTGCCAGGGTGGCGGTGCGGGCAAGGTGCTGGCCGAATGGGTGATGCAAGGCGAAACCGAGTGGGACATGTGGTCGTGCGATCCGCGCCGCTTCACCGCGTTCTGCGACCAGGACTACACGGTCGCCAAAGGCATGGAAGTCTATGGCCACGAATACGGGATGCACTTTCCGCATCACGCCTGGCCTGCCGGGCGCAACAAGAAATTGTCGCCGGTGCATGACCGGGTTGCGAGCCTTGGCGGCCAGTCTAGCGCCTACAACGGCTGGGAGCGGGCCAATTGGTATGCGCGGCCCGGTGATGACACCAGCGAGGAAGCGACACAGACCTGGGCGCGCGAGGGCGCCTGGTTCGAGGCGGTACGGGACGAATGCCTGGCAGTGCGCGACGCGGCCGGCATTCTCGATCTGCCGGGGTTTTCGCGGTTCCGGGTGCAGGGGCCAGGCGCGCGTGACTGGCTGAACACGCTGATCACCGGCATGGCGCCGAAGCCGGGCCGGATCGGCCTGGGCTATTTCGCCGACGCCAAGGGCCGCATTGTCACTGAAATGTCGCTGATGGCGCTGGATGAGGATTTCTTATTCCTGATCACCGCGGCGACAGCGCAATGGCATGATCTTGAATGGCTGACGGCGCATCTCCCGGCAGGCTCGGACATTGTTGTTCAGGATGTCACCGAGGCGTTCTCCTGCCAGATCCTCACCGGGCCGAAATCGCGCGACATCCTGTCCGGGATTACCGATGCTGATTTAAGTAAGTCATGGCTAACGCATCAATCCGCACAGGTGGATGGAATCTGGTGTCAGCTGGTGCGGGTGTCATTTGCCGGCGAGCTGGGGTGGGAGATCCATTCCAAGATTGAAGACACGCCGAAAATCTTTGATGCGGTGATGAAGGCCGGTGAGCCGCTTGGGCTCAGGCCGTTCGGCATGTTCGCGCTCAATTCGTTGCGGCTGGAAAAGGGCTACCGCGCCTGGAAGGGTGATCTGTCGACCGACTACACGGTTCTGCAGGGCGGTCTCGAGCGCTTCGTCAAATGGGACAAGCCGGAGTTTCTCGGCAAGCAGGCGCTGGCGGCGGAAAAACTCAGTGGCGTGACCAAACGCTTCGTCACGCTGACGATCGAAGCGGGCGATTGCGATGCGCCTTACATGTCGACGCTTTGGCACGACGGCAAGGTGGTGGGGGAAACGACATCAGGCGGATGGGGGCACCGCATCGGCAAGTCGATCGCGCTGGGCATGTTGCGCGCCGATCTTGCAGAGCCCGGAACACGGCTGGAGGTGGAAATCTTTGGAGAGCGCTTTGCCGCCACCGTGCAGGCCGATGAGCCGCTATGGGATCCAGGGAATGAAAGACTGAGAGCATGAGCAAGGCTGTTCCGGAAAAAGCCCGGGTCGTTATCGTCGGTGGCGGAGTGTCGGGCTGCTCGGTGGCCTATCATCTGGCCAAGCTTGGCTGGCGCGATATCGTTCTGCTCGAACGCCAGCAGCTGACCTGCGGCACTACCTGGCATGCGGCCGGCCTGATCGGCCAGTTGCGGGCGTCGCTCAACATGACCCGGCTCGCCAAATACTCGGCCGATCTCTACGTCAAGCTGGAAGAGGAGACCGGTGTCGCCACCGGAATGCGGCAATGCGGTTCGATCACCGTGGCGCTCACCGAGGCGCGCAAGGAGGAAATCTACCGGCAGGCATCGCTGGCGCGGGCCTTTGACATTGATGTGCAGGAGATCGGCCCTGAAGAGGTTTTGAAGATGTATCCGCATCTCAATATCTCCGACGTCACGGCAGCGGTGCATCTGCCGCTTGATGGCCAATGCGATCCGGCCAATATCGCCATGGCACTGGCCAAGGGCGCACGGCAGAACGGCGCGCAGGTCATCGAAGGCGTCAAGGTCACGGCGATCACCAGCGCCGATGGTCGGGTAACCGGAGTGGACTGGCAGCAGGGCGAAGAGACCGGCTCGATTGCCGCCGATCTGGTGGTCAATTGCGGCGGGATGTGGGGGCGCGATCTGGCGGCGCAATCGGGTGTCACCCTGCCGCTGCATGCCTGCGAGCATTTCTATATCGTCACCGAGGCGATCGAGGGCCTGCCGCGGCTGCCGGTGCTCAGAGTGCCGGACGAGTTTGCCTATTACAAGGAAGACGCCGGCAAGATGCTGCTCGGCGCCTTCGAGCCTGTTGCCAAGCCCTGGGGCATGGGCGGGATCTCGGAAGATTTCTGCTTCGATCAGTTGCCGGAGGATTTCGATCATTTCGAGCCGATCCTCGAACAGGCGGTCAACCGGCTGCCGCTGTTGGCGACTGCAGGCATTCACACCTTCTTCAATGGCCCGGAGAGCTTCACCCCGGACGACAGCTATTATCTGGGCGAGGCACCTGAGATCAAAGGCTACTGGGTCGCTGCAGGTTACAATTCGATCGGCATCGTTTCCTCGGGCGGCGCCGGTTTTGCGCTGGCGCAATGGATGAATGACGGCGAGCCGCCGTTCGATCTGTGGGATGTCGACATCCGCCGGGCGCAGCCGTTCCAGAAGAACCGGCATTATCTGCAGAGCCGCGTCAGCGAAACGCTCGGTCTGCTCTATGCCGATCACTTTCCTTACCGGCAGAAGGCCACGGCGCGGGGTATCCGGCGCTCGCCGATCCATGAGCAGCTGAAGGCACATGGCGCGGTGTTTGGCGAGATGGCCGGCTGGGAGCGTGCCAACTGGTTTGCCGATGAAGGGCAAACGCCCGAGTATCAGTATTCGTGGAAGCGGCAGAACTGGTTTGACAATCAGCAGCGCGAGCACCTGGCGGTGCGCGAGGCAGTCGGCCTGTTCGACATGACCTCGTTTGGCAAGATCCGGGTCGAGGGAAGGGATGCATTGCCGTTTCTGCAGAATCTTTGCGCCAACGACATGGATGTCGAGCCGGGGCGGATTGTCTACACCCAGATGCTCAATTCCCGTGGCGGCATCGAGTGCGATCTGACCGTGACGCGGCTGTCGGATACCGCGTTCCTGCTGATCGTGCCGGGCGCCACCCTGCAACGCGATCTGGCCTGGCTGCGGCGGCATCTGGGCGATGAATTCGTGGTGATCACCGATGTGACGGCCGGGGAGTCAGTGCTGTGCGTCATGGGACCGAATGCGCGCAATCTGCTGCAGGCGATCAGTCCGAATGATTTTTCCAACGAGGCACACCCGTTTGGCACCGCCAAGGAGATCGAGATCGGCATGGGGCTCGCCCGCGCCCATCGCGTCACCTATGTCGGCGAGCTGGGCTGGGAGCTCTATGTGTCGTCGGACCAGACCGCGCATGTGTTCGAGGCGTTGGTAGATGCCGGGGCCGATCACGGTCTGAAACTGTGCGGATTGCACACGCTTGATTCCTGCCGGATCGAAAAGGCCTTCCGGCATTTCGGTCATGACATCACCGACGAGGATCACGTCCTCGAGGCCGGTCTCGGTTTTGCGGTGAAAACCAAAAAGGGTGAATTCATCGGCCGCGACGCCGTGCTTGCCAAGCGCGAGCAAGGGCTTTCGCGGCGCCTGGTGCAGTTCCAGCTCAAGGACCCCGAGCCGCTGCTGTTCCACAATGAGGTGATCGTGCGCGACGGCCAGATCGTTTCGATCATCACCTCGGGCAATTATGGCCATCATCTCGGCGGCGCTGTCGGGTTGGGCTATGTGCCCTGCAAGGGCGAAAGCACTGAGGAGGTGCTGGCCTCCACTTATGAAATCGAGATTGCCGGGGAGCGCCATTCGGCAACGGCGTCGCTCAAACCGCTTTACGACCCCGGCTCGCTCCGCGTCCGGATGTGACTAGAAATCTGCTTCCGACCTGATGGAGACCCGGATGGACATCGCACCTGAAATCAACCCAGCAATCGAGTCTCCGCCAGTTGAAAAGCTGAACCGGCGGTCTGGCGGCCGCGCCAACCGGGTTCTGGTTCGGACCTCACCGCTTGCCGAAAACCTCAGACCGATCCGCGCGGGGATGAGCGGCGGGCAATATTCGCCGCTGACGGACGCCAATGTGCTTCGCATTCACGAGGCCGCGCTCGACGCGCTGGAAACCATCGGCCTTTCTCAGGCTCCGCCCTCGGGCGTGGAAATTCTGACCGGCGCGGGGGCAATCCTGGGCGAGGACGGCCGGATCCGGTTCCCGCGGGCGCTGGTCGAAGACATGCTGGCGCTGGCTTGCAAGGACCTGGTTCTGTTTGGCCGCGATCCGAAATTCGATCTCGATTTGTCGGGAACCCGTGTCCATTACGGCACCGCCGGAGCTGCGGTGCATGTGGTGGATGTTGAAACCCGCAGCTACCGCGAATCCACCGCGCGGGATCTCTATGATGCGGCGCGGATCACCCATGCACTCGACAATGTGCATTTCTTCCAGCGCGCCATGGTCTGCCGCGATGTGCTCGACAATTTCGAGATGGACATCAACACCATCTATGCCTGCTGCGCCGGCACCACCAAACATGTCGGCACCAGTTTTTCCGACCCGTCGCATGTCGACGGCTGTCTTGATCTCATCCACATGATTGCCGGTGGCGAGGCGGCCTGGCGGGCGCGGCCATTCGTGTCCAACTCCAATTGCTTCGTGGTTCCTCCGATGAAATTCGCGGAAGAGAGCTGCATCACGATGGAGAAGTGCATTCGGGCCGGCATGCCTGTGCTGCTGCTGTCTGCGGGGCAGGCGGGTGCGACAGCGCCGGCGCCTCTTGCCACCGCGATTGTCCAGGCCGTGGCCGAGTGCCTGGCCGGCGTAGTCTATGTCAACGCCATGGCGCCGGGACATCCGGCGGTGTTCGGCACCTGGCCTTTTGTTTCCGATCTGCGCTCGGGCGCCATGTCGGGCGGGTCCGGCGAGCAGGCGCTCCTGACGGCGGGCTGCGCCCAGATGCACCGGTTCTATGGTCTGCCGGGCGGGGCCGCCGCAGGGATCGCCGACGCCAAGCTGCCCGACATGCAGGCCGGCTGGGAGCAGGCGATCTCCAACACCATGGCGGGGCTCAGTGGTCTCAACATGGTCTATGAAGCCGTTGGCATGCATGCCTCGCTGCTTGGTTTCTGCATGGAATCGCTGGTGCTCGGCGACGATCTTCTGGGGCAGGTGCTGCGCTGCGTGCGCGGTATCGATGTGACCGAGGACAGTGTCAGTCTTGAAGCGATACGGGAGGTCTGTCTTGAAGGCCCGGGTCATTATCTGGGGCACCCGCAAACCTTGAGCGTGATGCAGACCGAATATGTCTATCCGGCTGTGGCTGACCGGACGAGCCCGAAGGAATGGGCGGAAATCGGCAAGCCCGATCTGGTGCAGAAGGCGATTGCGCGCAAGAACCGTATTCTCGCGGACTCGACGGCACCACAGCTTGACCCGGCGGTGGATGCAGCCATCCGGGCGGCGTTCAATATCTATGTCTAGGACCGAGCGACCGTGTTTGGCTGGGTGATGCGCGCGGATTGCGCCCGAACCTGGCGGTCACAAGCAGATTGGCCAAGAGTGTGACTGTGCTTGCCAGGCAATGCTCGGGTTTCTGGAAGCACTGGGCTGATCGGTCCCGGCCGGGTCCGAGGATATCAACGTCTGATTCAAACTCTCGGGAGCATAACCATGCGCTATGGTTTCATCGGCTTGGGCAATCTCGGCGGGCATCTGGCCGCCAGTCTGTTGAAACACGGGTTTGACGTTTCCATCACGGATATCGATCCGGCCTTGGGCAAACGCCTTCTCGACATGGGCAAGGGCTGCATCTGGGCCAATACTCCGGCGGAGCTCGCGCGGGGCTGTGATGCGATCATCACCTGCCTGCCGTCGCCGGCCGTATCCGAAAAAGTTCTTGCCGAAATTCTGACCACTGCTCGGCCCGGAACCACCTGGATCGAGATGTCCACGCTGGGCCGTGATGACATTCTCAGGCTCGCTTCGGTTGCCTCGGCCAAAGGCGTGGACACCATGGAAGCACCGGTGACGGGCGGTGTGCATCTGGCGGCACAGGGCAAGATCACCGTGCTTGCCGGCGGCGAGGCGCATCTGTTCGAGATGCACAAATCTGCTTTTCAGGCGATGGGGGACAAGATTTTCCACATGGGCCCGCTCGGTTCCGCCTCGATCATCAAGGTGATCACCAACATGCTGGCCTTCATCCATCTGGTTGCCGATGGAGAGGCGCTGATTCTGGCCAAGCGCGGCGGGCTGGACCTGAAAACCGCCTGGGAGGCGATCGCCGCCAGTTCCGGCTCGAGCTTCGTGCATGAAACCGAAGGACAGCTCATTCTCAACGGCAGCTATGATGTTGCCTTCAACATGGATCTGGCGCTCAAGGACCTCGGATTTGCGATGGATTTCGGGCGTGAATTCGGTGTGCCGATGGATCTCGCGGGGCTGACCAATCAGACCTTTGTGCGCGGCAAGGCGGCCTATGGTGGCACAGCGCAATCGACGCAGATCGTCAAGCTGCTCGAGGACGCGCTGGGCACGGATCTGCGTGCGCCGGGTTTTCCTGCAAGGCTTGAATAGGCGAGATTGCAACTCACATCTTCGGGAGACGTGATGCGGACATGATGTCGATCAATACTGCTGGTTCCCACATGGTGCATCATGTGCTGACTGTTCCAGCTGTGCGGAGTTGTCATGTTCAAGAATGCGGTCCAACTGTTCGAAATATTCGGTTTCAAGCTGAAGGTTGATCCGAGCTGGCTGCTCATCGCAGCCCTGATTGTCTGGAGCCTGTCGACCTCGTATTTTCCCGATGTGGTGCCCGGGCTGACGGCCACGGTCTACACAGTCCTTGGCATCATCGCGATGCTGGGCATGTTTGCGTCGCTGATCCTGCACGAGCTCTCGCACTCGCTTGTCGCACGGTCCTATGGCTTGAAAGTCGGCGGGATCACCTTGTTCATCTTCGGCGGCGTCGCGGAGCTTGAGGAAGAGCCGCACGACCCGAAATCCGAATTCCTCATCGCCATTGCCGGGCCATTGATGAGCCTGGCGCTGGCTGCCTTGTTTTATGGCCTCTCAAGCATGACGGGAAGCGGGGCTCAGGCGGGGCTAGTCAGTGCCGTGTTTGGTTATCTGGCATTGATCAATCTGGTGCTGGCGGTGTTCAACCTGATCCCGGCGTTCCCACTTGATGGCGGACGTATGCTGCGGGCTGTGATCTGGGGGGTGACACAGGATCTTTTGCGGGCCACCCGGATTTCCAGCTGCATTGGCTCGGCGTTTGGTCTTTTCCTCATGCTGACCGGCGCCTTTGCTGTTTTCAGCGGAGGCGGTATTGGCGGCTTCTGGCAGATCCTGATCGGCTTCTTCATCATCAATGCATCCAATGGCAGCTATCAGAATCTGGTGGTCAAGGCAGCGTTGCGCGGCAAGACCGCCGGCAGCCTGATGAGCCGACAGCTTTATACGGTGGACGCTGAAAGCTCGGTTGCGGAGCTCGTCGACGATGTCATGTTGCGCCACGGTGTGAGCTTCGTGCCGGTGCTGTCGGGAGAGCGGTTGCTTGGCTATGTCGACACTGCCGCAGCGCGCTCGATTGACAGACAGGAATGGCCGGGGCGGCGGGTGTCGGAGGTCATGCTGCCGGAGGGACCCGATACGACGGTCGCACCGGATACACCGCTTAACGAGGTGTTCAAGCTTCTGGCGGCTCATCCGCGCCGCAAGCTGATGGTCGCGCGGGGTGGGCGGCTGCTGGGGGTGATATCGCTGTCCGACCTGATGCATCATCTGGCGCTCGAACAGGAAATCGGAACGAAGTTCAGGTCTGACTGAATAAGCGGGACGTCCAGAATGGTGGCTGGCGGATAAGTCAGGTGATTGCCGGGCTGTGCGACTGTGCCAGTGCGGCGAGCAGCCGGTCCCGGTGAAGCAGGACAGCCGCTGTTGCCTGTTCGGTGTCGAGCGTATGCATGGCGACAACACCGATGCAGGCTTCCGCGCCTGCGCTCGACCGGGAGCCGTGTGCCAGCGGGGCTGCCACACCGATCGCGCCAGCCTGCAGCTGCCCATGGGTGAGGGCAAAACCGTTGCGTCTGGCTTCCTGGAGGTCCTTCGGATCACTGCTCAGGGCCGGTCGCTGCATGGCGATGGCGAGGCCTGCTGCGCCCCTGGTTACGGGATGCCTGCTGCCAACCCGGTAGGACACCTTCAGCAATGGTTTTTGCGGCTCGGCAACTTCAATGGCGACACATTCATCGCCTTGGGCGATGCACAGAAAGGCGGTCCCGCCGCTGTCTTCCGCCAGCAAGCGCAGGATGGGCAGGGCTTCGGCGCGCAGCTGTGGCTGATAGCGTTCGGAGAGCGCGATGATGCCGCTGCCGATAACAATTCTGCCGTCCGCATCACGGATCACCAGCGAATGCTCTTCGAGGGTTGCGACCAGACGGTAAGCGATTGCGCGATGTACACCAAGGGCTTGCGCGATTTCCGCGATCTGCAGACCTGACGTCGAGCGGGAAATGAGTTCGAGAACCTGAATGCCCCGGGAAAGGGTTTGCAAAGTGCTCATTCCAACTCCGTGTCCTGCAGGGTTTGTTGACCAGGCACCGCATGCCGAGTTACAATTATAGAACATATTGTGCGCTATTAGTAAATGGAATAGAACATGACCGATCGGCATGTGAAGACCGGGGGCAACCAACAGATTGCGGCGGGCTGTCCGATCCCTGCCGCGGCGGGTGGATGTCCGGTGTCGGCCCAGGCCCAGGCGTTTGATCCATTTGCCGCGGACTATCTGGCCAACCCGGCAGACGCGCTGAAATGGTCACGGGATCGGGAACCGGTGTTTTACAACCCCGACCTCGGTTACTGGGTGGTCAGCCGTTACGAGGACGTCAAGGCAGTGTTCCGCGACAATGTCACGTTCTCTCCGTCCATCGCGCTGGACCGGGTTGTGCCGCCAAGCCGTGAGGCGCTGGAGACCCTCAAGCGCTATGATTACCAGCTGAACCGTACCTTGGTGAACGAGGACGAGCCGGAACACATGGAACGCCGGCGCGTGCTGATGGAGCATTTCCTGCCGGGCAATCTTGCCGCCAAGGAAGACATGATCCGCACACGGACGCGGGAGAAGGTCGACGCGTTTGTGGATAACGGCCGGGTCGATCTGGTGGCAGCGATGTTGTGGGAAATTCCGCTGACAGTGGCGCTGCATTTTCTCGGTGTGGCGAAGGAGGATATGGAGGCTCTGAAGGAATTTTCCGTCGCGCATACGGTCAACACCTGGGGCAAGCCCTCGCCGGAGCAGCAAGTCAAGGTGGCGGATGCGGTTGGCCGCTTCTGGCAATATGCCGGACGGGTGCTCGACAAGATGCGCAAGGAGCCCGATGGCCAGGGCTGGATGCACCATGCCATCCGCATGAATGCCGAGCTTCCCGATGTGGTGACCGACTCCTATCTGCATTCGATGATGATGGCGATCATTGTCGCAGGGCATGAGACCACCACATTGGCGAGCACCAATGCGCTGAAGCTCTTGCTGTCAAATCGCGTTGTCTGGGAGCGGATCTGCAAGGATCCGGGACTAATTCCAAACGCCGTGGAAGAATGCCTGCGGCTCGAGGGCTCTGTGGTGGCCTGGCGCAGGCGGGCGACCCGGGATACGGAGATTGCCGGTGTAGCCATACCTGCGGACGCCAAGCTGCTGATTGTCAGCGCCTTGGCCAATCACGATGCCCGGCATTTCGAAAATGGCGATTTCCTCGATATCTATCGTGACAATGCGGCAGAGCACCTGACCTTCGGCTATGGCAGTCATC
>Ga0114910_1000082_pt1 | contig 51514 bp, 42 predicted proteins | sample MalvireepMed_908_FD_83500 | JGI IMG/M metagenome (GOLD analysis project Ga0114910, IMG submission 83500) | Marine viral communities from the Global Malaspina Expedition - Malaspina viral metaG DeepMed_908 | ecosystem: Environmental > Aquatic > Marine > Oceanic | place: Mediterranean Sea...
CCATTGTCGAACTCCTTTAAAATTTTTGCAATCTGTGTAGGTGTGAATTTGCTTCGTCTCATACTGTTTAAATTTAAGAATTATTATACTTCTAAACAGTTCGGTTTGAAGGGAAGCTTACAACATTATCAGAGCAGTTGACCCTTTTTAAAAAGGAAATCGCTCTTATTTTTTACAGGAAATGACCCTGAAGGTGGTGGGTTAATTTGGGGTAGTTGGTAGGATTTGACCACGCGATACCATTTCCCATATTTATTGGGACAGGCAGCGCGGTAACAAGAGGGTAACTCGAGGTGAGTTTATTTTTTATGTTGCTCCTTCGCGATTTTATGGCTCAGAGGTTATTCTGGCTTCTTACAATAATGTAATCGTGCGGCAACTGGGTACTAAGCATCAAAATACAAAAATGACCAGCAAACTTAAAAGAAGTGCAAAAAAAACAATCCCGCCAATTAACGCATTATTGGTTTCATCCTCATCTGTAAATGCGCCCTGCGGATCAGGACCATATAAATACTCCCGAAAGGTCAAATCCGTTCCATTTGAGCGTTTAATTTTGCTAAAAGACCAGCGTACCATCGCACCTATCCTATTAAAAATTGCTCCAAAAAAATCTCCAACAAGTTCCGTCATAGATACAATCGTATTTTATTGGGTATAATTCCAGTGCTGTAGCGCATAGTATTACACTTTGATATTTCTAACTGTTTACCACGCGATACAATCGCGCGGCAACATGAGTTTTATTTACCATTTATTACCTCTGCAAAAGTTTTAGAGTTCTTAATATCATTGATCCAATCTTCTTCTGCTTCTTTACTACTTTCAGAGCTAAATTTTTTAATACCATTAATGATATCTTCTTTAAATTCTTCAAGCTCTAAAACTTTATCAACTTTTTTAAAAACTAGTTTTTCGCGATAAACACCGGGTAAAAATTTAAAAAACTTTTTTAAATGATTATCTGTGGGTATTCTGCTTATGACGCGGAAAATCTCACCTTTGGAATCTACAAACTCTTTATGTAGAAAGTATGTTTTAAAAATTTCAGGTTTTGAAGAATACATATAATTATCCCATAATGGAATCAACTCTTCAGAATCGTGAATAGTGTGGCTATTAATTCTAATTATTGGAAATTTTATATCTACCATAGATAGCTATATTGATCTGAGCTTTTGTGATTCTAATTACTTATTACACGATAGAATCCAGCTGAATCAAGAGGGAGGTTTTTTTAGCATCTAGTGCTTTGCAGAGTTCATTTTATTAAGAAATGCCTTTTTCTTGTATAATTTTTTTATATAAACATCCAGTTTCTTAGAATAATCTTCTTCTATACTCCTAATAAAAGAAATTTTCCCTGCTAATTTATTCAGGCTAATCTGCTTTTCCTTAATTATATAATGATGAAGTTCTGCTCTAACTTGTTTTTTAAGTTTTGGATTAGCTTTAGGGTAACCTGAATTAATATTCACTCCTGTTACAGACATATTACCTTTACCTGATAAATATCTAGTTTTCTTGGTATTAAGATTAAAGCCATTCTTATAGAGTAGATCATTTATATAACGATAGGCATATTGTAGAGATTGTTTGTTATCTGATGAAAAAGTTAGGTCATCTGCATATCGGGAATAATGAATTAATTCAGAATTGCAATATTTCATAATTTCATCATCAATTGGTTTAAAAACAAGGTTAGATAAAACCGGTGAGGTTGGAGCTCCTTGAGGGAGATATCTTTGATAAGTACATAGTTTTGCAATTTTTAAAGCAAAGTCCCTATCATTATAGTTGGTATTTATGGTTTCAAATACTTGTCCTTGAGAAATACTAGTGAAAAAATCTTTTATATCTACAGTTAGTATATATTTCTTTTTTAAATGATATAAAGCATTTCTTTTAATTCCCCTTTTTTTTACAAACCCATTGGCTCTTTTGTTAACCTCTAACTTATTAAGATAATTCTTTAGTATCCATCTTTGGATGGTCTTTAAGTTTTTTCCAGGACAATCTAACATTCTCTTCCCGCCATTTTTCTTAGGTAAGTAATGAGATTTGTAATGTTTGTCAGCAAAAGTGATGTAATTTTCAATCACTTTTCGACTTAAACCGATTTCATGTATTAATCTATCAAGCTTATTCATTTATTTAAAAAAGGGTAAGGATAGCTTTTACTTAAATCAATTAAGTGATAAAAACTCTGATGTTTTTGACGCTTAATTCATTGTATAAATGTAAGTTAAAACCAGTGAGACGAATCGTCTCACTATTAGCGGCTACTCTAATTCTAAAAGCTTTATGTCCTTACCCATATTTTTTTTTGTTTTTTTAATTCTATTTTGAATAATATTTAATCTTATATCTGAAAACTCATTGACAATCTGAAGTTTTGGTAATAATTCCTCATATACATATTTATGTCCTTCATCGGATAAAGTATAGATTTCCAGGAAGTTGGAATCAAAATCTTTTTCAATCCTATTTTTCTGAACAAGAATTTGAATAGAAGCATCTATATATTTCAGTTTAATTTTTTCATCTTCTATTTGTGCCGTAAGTTGATTGAGATGATTAATTATTTCTTTTTTTGTTAATGGTTGAAAAACAGCAATTAAATAAAATATATATCTGGATAAATTAAAAATATTTTCTAGTTCGTAGGCAAATCTTTTGTCTATTTTCTTGGAATTAAGTTCCTTGAAAAGATCTGGTAAAATTTCCTTTTCTTTACCACTTTTATAAAAAAATAAATGATTTGTGTTCTGTTTTTTTATTAAATCTATTGGCCCTAGATTAATAAAGCTTTTTGCATTTTTAAAACGAATGTCATTTATTGCTATAACCTTAGGGAGCAATTTTTTATTTACAGTAAATGCTCCTATCTCTGCGTAAGTACCTAATCCTTCTAAGGGAATTATAATTAGGTCAACATACTTAGCAAGTTCATCTTCCAATTCTAATAAATTGCTATCTTTTTTATTAAGCAGGGTTGCAAAAATAAATTCCGGGTAGACTACATTAAATTTTGCATATTTTTTAAATTCAATATTTAGCAAATGTCTAAAAGAATCTGTTTTTCCTGTATCAGCACCACATAGAAAAATGTTTAAAGTTTTATCTACATCTTTTTTATATAATTGATTGTAAATTTTTTTAGCAATCTCTTCTTTCATTTTTTTGATACATTAAAGCAAATAGTTATATTAAAAAGAACTATAAAAGCCTTTTAATTAAAAAAAGTAACTCTAATTTTTGCTTCCATAAAAATAGCCAAAAAAACACCCAACCCCCAGAAAATCAACTACTCTTATCAACGAGTTATCAACGCGACAATCCAAACCCAAAAAAAGCGACATCAGTACGATGTCGCTTTGGGTTTATACGAGCAATGCTCTTCAGTCATTCTCTACCAGATCGCTTTGATTGCGAAATACAAGTTCGTCGTCAAACGCATCGAGTAAAATGATACTGTCTGTGGTGACTTTACCGCCCAAGATCTCTTTAGACAGTTTGTTCAACACTTCTTTCTGTATGGTACGTTTTACAGGACGTGCCCCAAACTCCGGTTGAAAACCACGGTCTGCCAAAAACTTGATGGCTTCGGCCGTAGCATCTAGTGTGATGCCTTGTTTTGCCAGCATACGGGTCACGCCTTTGAGTTGTAAACTCACGACCTGCTCGATGTCTTTTCGCGTAAGCGGGGTAAACATCACGATATCGTCGATACGGTTTATAAACTCAGGACGTATGGTTTGTTTCAACATCCCCAGCACTTCGGTTTTTGCACCTTCCATCGCGGTCTCAGGATCTTTGATGGTCTCAAATTTCTCCTGTATGATATGACTTCCCATATTTGAGGTCATAATGATGATGGTGTTCTTAAAGTCCGCCAGGCGGCCTTTGTTGTCTGTAAGTCTACCTTCATCAAGTACCTGTAACAGGATATTAAAAGTGTCTGGGTGTGCTTTTTCGATCTCGTCGAGCAAGATCACACTGTAGGGCTTGCGACGTACGGCTTCGGTCAACTGTCCGCCTTCATCATAACCTACATATCCCGGAGGCGCACCTACCAGACGGCTCACGCTGTGACGCTCCTGGTATTCACTCATATCTATACGGGTGATGTTGTTCTCATCGTCAAACAGGTATTCTGCCAGTGCTTTTGCGAGTTCGGTTTTACCCACCCCGGTGGTCCCGAGGAATAAGAACGAACCTATAGGTCGTTTTTGATCCTGCAGGCCGGCGCGGCTTCTGCGTACCGCATCACTCACGGCGATAATTGCTTCTTCCTGGCCTACCACACGTTTGTGCAGTTCGCCCTCAAGGTGCAGCAATTTCTCGCGCTCGCTTTGCAACATTTTGGTTACGGGGATTCCCGTCCATTTGGCTACCACTTCGGCGATGTCCTCGCTGGTCACTTCCTCTTTAATGAGGCTGTTGTCGGCTTGCGCAGCCAGTTGTTCCTGCAATTTCTCGAGCTCTTCCTGAGCCTGTTTGATCTTGCCGTAGCGTAACTCGGCCACCAGACCATAATTGCCTTCGCGCTCGGCACGCTCGGCTTCCAGCTTAAAGTTCTCGATATCCTGCTTGGCGTTCTGGATGTTATCTACCACATCTTTTTCGCTCTTCCACTTGGCGTTGATCTCGTTGCGCTCTTCTTTAAGATTGGCAAGATCGGCGCGTAAGGACTTGAGTTTATTCTCATCCTGCTCACGTTTGATCGCCTCGATCTCGATCTCGAGCTGCATAATCTTGCGGTCGAGTACATCAAGCTCTTCGGGCTTGGAGTTGATCTCCATACGCATTTTTGAAGCTGCCTCGTCCATCAGGTCAATCGCCTTATCGGGTAAAAAGCGGTTGGTGATATAGCGTTGCGAAAGCTCTACAGCCGCAATGATCGCGTTGTCTTTGATACGCACTTTATGATGCGTCTCATACTTTTCTTTGATCCCACGTAAGATGGAAATCGCAGACTCGGTATCGGGCTCAAAAACACTCACTTTCTGGAAGCGGCGCTCTAAAGCTTTATCCTGCTCAAAGTATTTCTGATACTCATCAAGTGTAGTTGCACCTATGGCGCGTAACTCGCCACGAGCCAAAGCAGGCTTGAGGATGTTTGCGGCATCCATCGCACCCTGACCGCCACCGGCACCTACAAGGGTGTGGATCTCGTCTATAAACAAGACGATATCACCGACACTGGTAGTTACTTCCTTTATCACGGCTTTAAGACGCTCTTCAAACTCTCCTTTATATTTTGCACCTGCGATCAAGGCTCCCATATCCAGTGCCCAGATTTGCTTCTCCTGAAGATTTTCAGGCACGTCGCCATCGATGATTCGGTGGGCGAGACCTTCGGCGATCGCGGTTTTACCGGTACCGGGTTCTCCTACCAAAATCGGGTTGTTCTTGGTTCGACGCGAAAGAATTTGCAGGATTCTGCGTATCTCTTCATCACGACCAATCACCGGATCTAGCTTCCCGTCACGGGCGAGCTGATTGAGGTTTTTGGCGTATTTGCTTAGCGAATTATAGGTTTCTTCAGCACTTTGTGAAGTCACGCGGTCGCCTTTGCGCAATTCTTCAATGGCGGCTTTGAGGTGTTTTTCGGTAACGCCTTGGTCTTTTAAGATCTGTGCAATTTTGCTGCTCGATTTAAATATCGCCAAGATCAAATGCTCTAAGGAAACATACTCATCGTTCATTTTTTTGGCGATGTTGCTGGCTTCGGTTACCGTTTTACCGGCTTCACGAGACAGCATGATATCGCCGCCGCTTACTTTAGGAAAACTGGTAAGCGTGCTCTCCAAAATCTGCTTCAACAGATTTACATTTACATCCAATTTCTGGAGTAGAAACGGAGTAACGTTCTCATCAACTTCAAGAATGGCTTTAAAAATATGCTCATTCTCGATTTGCTGATGGCCGTACCCTTGAGCAAGCGCCTGGGCTTGCTGTACGGCTTCTTGTGATTTTATGGTAAAATTATTAAAGTTCATCGTGTTTGTATTTCGATGTTGATATGGCAATAGCTGTACCAAATGTTAAAACCGACTTTTAGTCAGTCTTTTTTAGTTTTAAGCTGTCTTTTTGTCGGTTGTAGTGCTTTGGATTTTCTTAATACAAAAGCCGATTAAGTTTCCTTAAATTTACAAACGACTTGAGTTTACAAGCGTTAACAAACCTTAAAAAGAATTAGATTATGGGACTTTTTGATCTGTTTAAAAGTCAGCGAGATATTGCAAAGGAAGAGATAAAAGAAATGAGCTGGATACCGCTTGAGCGCTTGGAGCAGCTTGACGAGATCGCTGAGATCTCCAAGGCCGTACCGGTGGTTATTTTTAAGCACAGTACTACTTGTGGCATCAGCCGTATGGCGCTGCGTAGTTTTGAAAAAGCCTACGCTTATGATAAAAAGCAGCTAGAACCTTATTTTCTGGATCTTAAAGCGCATCGCGACATCAGTAATGCCATCGCCACCAAATTCAATGTACAGCATGAGAGTCCGCAATTGTTATTGATCAAGAACGGAACAGCTACCTATCATACGTCTCACGGCGCGATAGATGCCGCAAGTCTGGCCGATAAGTTATAGACCTTCAACTATTTAAAAAGCAAAACCCGGAGCAAGCGCTCCGGGTTTTTTTATACCTATTAAATGGTTATTTATGTTTGTAGAAGGCTAACTCTAATAAACAATAACCGTAGATTTTAACAGGTCAGTTGATAATAAGTTTGTGAAAACCCATTATTGTTACAATTATAGTAAAAAAATTAAAATTATGTTAAAAAAAACCGCCGCCATCTGCCTCATTATCGTCGCGGTTCTTGCGTTTTTTCGCTCTAAACTTACTGTCGCCAAAACGGTAGTTAAATCCAACATAAACCGTGTTGCTTTCCCAATTGAATTGACCTTCAAGCGCATACGGACTCACAGCAGTAAAGCGGGCTTTCATCGTATTGAAGATATCATTGTAGTTCAAGCTGATGGTTCCTTTACCTTCAAAAAGGCTGTAACGTGCACCAACATTGGTCATAAACATCGATTTGTTGCTAAACTGAATGTTTTGTCCCGGGCCTCTGAACATTGCAAAAGCGGTAAAGGTGAGCTTCTTGGTCGCTGTAAAATTATTGATGACGCGGGTGTTAAACACCGAGTTGGTCACTTCGCGTTCGGTTAAAATGATATCATCAACCGTTGGATTGTCGATATCGGTATCTAAAGCTTCTGAAATTCCGGTTTGCGTCTGACTGAACAGGTCAAAACTCGCGTTGACACTCCACCAGCTGAACGGTTTGTAGTTGGCACTTACTTCAAAACCATACGCCGTTGTCGAGTCGAAGTTATCATTGGTCAAGACAGCACGATCCAGATTGAAACGGTCTACATAAACCGCCTGGTTGATCTGATCCTCGATGATGCGGTAAAACACCCCGGCAGTAATGCTTCCTTTCCCCAGCGATCGCGTGTAATTTGCCTCTAACGAATTGGTAAACTGCGGACGTAAATTCACATTTCCGTATTGGGTTACCAGCGGCGAACTCCATTCTCTAATAGGATTTACCTGCCCAACACCCGGACGGTCAATTCTTCGGCTGTAACTTACCTGATACTGATTTTTTTCCGAAGGATTAAAGGTTACATAGGCTGAAGGATACAACTCAAAATAATCGTTTGTAAACGCACGCACACTATTGGTATCTGCAACCACATTTACCTGCTCTGCACGCACACCGGCTTGATACGACCATTTTTCGTAGTTCTTTCCGTAGGTCACATATGCCGAATAAATATCTCTGCTGTAGTCAAAAAGGGTGTTGGGCGTAGGAACCAGATTACCTGCTGCATTGTAAGATTGTCCGGTGCTGCTGTAGCCAATATCGGTGTTGAACAAGATCGCTTGTACACCAACTTCCAGCTTTTCACTTTCAGACAGCGGATTTACATAATCTAAATTCAAGGTAGTGCGATCACGCTTGGTATCTACAAAGTCTTCATAGTCTGCAAGTGGTGTAGCTCCGGTAAAGTCAAAGAAGGTGTCTTCGTCTGCGTCAAACGTATTGTAATCGGCTTCAAACTCGATATTGTGTCCTTCTTTTTCAAAATCAAGCTTGTAGTCTAAATTGTACTGCTGTGAGTAATTGTCCATATCTGCGCCAAAATCCTGCATCAGATTGCGACTCATATCATCGGCATAAACAATGTTGATGTTTCCGCCGGGAGCGCCTTTAAAACTATTTTGAGACGTGAATACCGAAAGCGTATTCTTATCATTAAGGTACACGTCAAGACCCACTTTAAGCAGGTGTGAATTCTGGTCGTTCAGCATATCAAAAAATTGTGTTGAATTATCGCCTTCGCGAAAGATCGTCCCGTAATTCGCACGTTTTGCGATGGTGTTGCTGTAATTAGAATACAGGTTGAATTTACCGTTGCGGTAGTTCAGGTTCAGACCGCTGTTGAACTGCGGATTTTTCTCATAAGCCAGACCGGCACTTACGTCACCGTTAAAGCCGATGTTCACATTCTTATGCAACACAATATTGATGATCCCGCTCATTCCGTCAGGGTTGTATTTGGCGGAAGGATTGGTGATTAATTCGATCTTTTTGATCGAGTTAGACGGAAGCTGTTTTAATAATTGATCTGCAGGAATGTTTGATAATTTTCCGTCAACCATCACTTGCACGTTGCTGTTTCCGCGCAGCGTAAGTGCCCCGGATTGTTGATCGAGATTCACCGACGGAATGTTGTTCATAATATCTGCTGCTGATGCTCCGGCAGTGGTCAAATCTTTCCCTACGTTAATCACCTTACGGTCGATCTTTTGCTCGATCGTGGTGCGTTCTGCGACAATGTTCACCGCGTCTAATTCTGCGGGAACCGCACTTAAATTAAGTTTGCCCATATCGTTGGTACGGTGCTCGCGGTCGATCTTGAGGTCGCGTTCAAAGGCTTCATACCCCATAAATTGCACTCTCAGGGTGTAAATACCTTCGGGGATCTTGTTGATCTCAAAAACACCATCGTCGTTGGTGATGCCACCGGTTACGGTTTTTTCACCTGCATTGATCACTACGGTGGCGTAGGGAATAGGTTGGTTAAGGTCGGCATCCATCACCACTCCGGTTACCGAGCCGGTCACTACTTCATTGGGCTTGGGCTGCGCAAAAAGCAAGGTGGTACAAAGGGTGAGCATAAGGCATAGGAGCCCTTGATTAAGTTTCATAACTGTTCGAATTTTTGTTGATTGATAAAACATAATACTTTGTAATGCATACTAGCAGAACCAAAGTACCCCGTGATTAGCGGTTTATTAAAAGACGAACATGTATCAAATCTGTTACAGTAAAAGTTACCTTTATTTTTGAATAAATGAACTGAATGTTTTCATTGGGCTGAATGTGAGTGATTTATTGAAGTTGTCGAGGTGCATATTATTTCGATACTTTTCTGAAAGTTGAAAATTCGTTTACCTAAAATGCCATCAGGGAATCTCCCGAGCTCAATTCTTTTTTATGCGGAAAAATCAGGGTTAGAACATGAGGAAGTTTAAAAAAAGAAAACCCGAGACCGCTAAACCTCGGGTTTTCAAGCTTGAACGCTAGAAATTAACACTAACCATCAAAACTAATTTATAAACGATTCAAACTTGGAAGTCGACTTCTATTACATAGACCGTATAAAAAAGATATTGTTACAGCTGCAGGAAACCTTTAACTTTGATTTATGAAAGCAAAGAAAACGCTGGTGCTTGGCGCCTCTCTAAAACCTATACGCTACTCGTATATGGCGATACATAAACTGGTAAAGAATAATCAACCTGTAGTGGCGATTGGTTTAAGGGCGGGAGAAGTCGCCGGAGTATCCATAGACACAGGTAAGCCGGAGTATGAAGATATTGACACAGTTACATTGTATCTCAATGCACAGCGTCAGGAAGCGTATTACGACTATATCATAGGACTCCAACCCAAACGCGTGATCTTTAATCCCGGAACCGAAAATCCGGAGTTTTATAAGCTACTGCAAGAAGCTAGTATTGAAGTGGATCCTGCCTGTACCTTAGTGCTTCTGAGTACGAATAGCTACTAAGCCCAAAAAGGTCAGGAGTCCGTTTAAGATCAAGATAAAGAAACCGAATTCAAAATTGAGATACGTCAAGGTTAACTGACTTATGGTGTATCCTAAAATCGGCGAAGCGACGGCAGCAATTGGAACCAGCTTGTCTTTCACCTGCCATTTTGTAAATAAACCGAAAGCGTATAAGCCTAACAAAGGTCCGTAGGTATACCCCGCAAAAACAAACAATCTGGCGATGACGCTTTCATCGGCGATCAGGTATTTAAAACCTATAATGACCAGGATCAAAAGCAAGGAGGCGGCAACGTGTATTTTTTTACGAATCGCAATTTGCTTCGCCTGATCATACTTTTTCTCGATACCTAAAATATCAATACTAAAGGACGTCGTGAGCGAGGTCAATGCGCTATCTGCACTAGAATAAGCCGCAGCGATCAAGCCTAAAATGAAACAGATGGCAATACCAAAGCCTAGTCCGCTTTTTGTAGCGATGTATGGGAAGAGGTCGTCCTTTGAAGCTTCGATCCCGTTTTTTTGTGCATACACCGTGAGCAATACACCAAGTGCGAGGAATATAAAATTCACCACGGTGAGTACGATCGTGAACCAAAACATATTTTTCTGAGCATCTTTCAGGCTTCGGCAGGTGAGGTTTTTTTGCATCATATCCTGATCGAGACCGGTCATCACAATGGCAATAAAGGCCCCGCTGATGAATTGCTTAAAGAAGAAATCTTCGCTTTTCCAATCGTCAAAAAAGAACATTTGCGACATATCGCTTTCCGCAATAAAATTAAAAAGAGATCCCGCGCTTAATCCTAGGTCGGTCGATACAAAATAGATCGCCACGCCCAATGCGGTAAGCATAAACAGGGTTTGCAGCGTGTCTGTCCATACAATAGTTTTGATTCCACTTCTAAAGGTATAGAGCCAGATGAGCAAAATAGTGATGGTCACGGTCACCCAAAACGGAACCTGCATGCTGTCAAAAACCAGGAGTTGTAGCACATTAGCCACAAGGTATAATCTAAAACTCGCGCCAACTACGCGGCTTAGCAAAAAGAACGACGCCCCGGTTTTATAAGAGGCAGTCCCAAAACGTCCTTCGAGATAGGTATAGATCGAAGTTAAATTCAACCGGTAATAGAGCGGAAGCAGCACGAGACTGATGACCGCATAGCCCACGGTATATCCTAAAACCACCTGAAAATAACTGAACTGAGAAGCTTCAACCCAACCCGGCACCGAAATAAAGGTCACGCCCGAGAGTGAGGCGCCTATCATCCCAAATGCCACCAGATACCACGGCGACTGCTTACTCGCTTTGAAGAATTCATCGTTTGATCCACCTTTTCCGGTGAAGTAAGAGATGAGCATTAGCGTGATAAAATAGCCAGCAATTAGAAGGAGAATTGTTGTGGGTTGCATAGCGTTTTCAGGGTTTAATAGAATCGTGCACGAAGATACGGTATAAAACTTCAAATCACTTCAAGCAGAAAATTTAAAGGGGTGGCGTACTTTTGTAGTCTATAAATACCGTTGTGCTTCTAAAGCCAATAAACGATTTTGAATGCGTATCTTCGCAGCCTTTTTACGGGTGATGAACCTTTAAACGTTTAATTATGGAACTTCCTAAGTTTATATTGGGTGATAATACCGATTATCCCGAATCGATTTTTGTAATACATACCGATTTTCCACGTTTTATTATCGACTTAAAAACCGATGATGTAGAATGGTTGGAGGATTTTGATAAAAACGATGAGGAAGAACTGGCTACCGAAGCCGAAGGTTTAATTCAAGCAGCTACCGATTTTTACGATAGAGAAATAGCGCGCTACGAAGACGATTAAATGAATACGTTGAAGGAACTGGATCACGAACTCTTTCTCTTTCTCAATAATTTGGGAACAGAGACATGGGATCCTTTCTGGTTGTTTTTGACCAATAAATGGTCGAGTATTCCGCTGTATGCCTTTTTACTTTTTCTCATTTATAAAAAGTTCGGTTTAAAAGGAACGCTGTACACCTTAGTCGCTGTAGCCTTGCTCATTACTGCAACAGATCAGTTGGCCAATGTATTCAAACACGGTTTTGAGCGCTTACGGCCGTGTCGTCAGGAAGGTGTGATGGAGCAGGCGCGCTTTATCGCCGTACGTTGCGGGAGTTATGGGTATTTTTCGGCGCACGCGGCGAGCTCGATGGCTTTGGCGGTTTTTGTAGGCTTGATCTTAAAATCAAAATATAAATGGGTATTTCCTGTACTCTTGGTGTGGGCGCTGCTTGTAGGCTATAGCCGCATTTATGTGGGCGTGCATTATCCCGGAGATGTATTGACAGGGATTATCATAGGAGCGCTCATCGCACTGCTGGTGTATGCGCTGCACCGTTTTGGCTTTGCCAAACTATTTAAAGAAACATATTAATATGAAAGTATTGGTAACCGGTGCTGCCGGTTTTATAGGTTCGCATTGTGCCGAACGCTTGAAGAAATTGAATTTTGACGTTGTGGGTATCGATAATTTCTCGCCCTATTACAGCCCAGATCTCAAAGACCGAAATGCTAAAGACCTGAAGGAAGCAGGAATCCCTATGGAAATGGTAGATCTGCGTGAGCCTAAAGATTTTGAAAAACTTCCTACAGATTTTAATTATATCTTTCATTTTGCAGCACAGCCCGGTATTGCAGCGACCTCAAGTTTTGAAGATTATTTGATGAATAATTTGGTCGCCACCAAAAACCTGATCGATTTTGCATTGCAATGCGAAGGCCTGAAACTTTTTACCAATATTTCTACTTCGTCTATTTACGGATTACGCGCAACCTTGACCGAAGATGCAGCTCCTGAACCCGCTTCTTTTTACGGGGTGACCAAACTCGCTGCAGAACAGATCGTGTTATCTAAAACCAGAGAGCAAAAAATGAAAACCTGTTCCCTGCGTTTATTTTCGGTATATGGGCCGAGGGAACGTCCCGAAAAACTGTATACCAAACTCATAGGTTGCGGATTTTTCCATCACGAATTTCCTTTGTTTGAAGGCAGTGAGGCTCACGTGCGCAGCTTTACCTTTGTTGACGATATCATTGATGGTGTGGTAAGTGTGATCGGAAAAGAAGCTATTGTTGATGGTGAAGTGATCAATCTGGGAACCGAACAAGAACATACCACAGGCGAAGGGATCGCGATCGTTGAAGAACTTCTGGATACGCAGATCAGAAAAGATATTGTGCCCAGACGCGGCGGAGATCAAATGTTTACCAAAGCCAATATCGACAAAGCCCGACGCTTACTCGATTATAATCCTTCAACCACTTTAAAAGAAGGTTTGCAGAAGCAAATCGACTGGTATAAAAAAGAATTTGTAGACTAAAGGAAGCGCTATGCGATTGGATGAGAAAGACCGCAAGTTTATAAAAGACTGGAAGGAAAAACGAGAAGGGAAATTTCAGTTTATTTCGGGGATCGTGCTGCAGGTAATTTTGGGTGCATTGACCTATAAATTGGTCATTACCTACTTTAGCGGATCGATGTTTGACCAAATGGATTTTGTACTCTTTGGAGTGATAGGCTTGATCTTAGGGATCGTCGTGGGATTCCTCAAATACCGAAAGAACGAAAAACGCTATGCGCGGTTAACACGTTAGCGCAAGTCAAGTAAGCTTTGTGCCGCCTGAAACGCAGTAAGTTTCCCCTCATTTATTCTTTTTAAGAGTTCAGGCACTTGGGCTTTGACCTTTTCATTTGCATAAAACTGATCTTTTAACGCCTGTTCTATGCTTGCTTGTAGCCAATAGTTGTTTTGATGTTTTCGGTTTTCTTCAAAAAAACTGTTTGCTTTTACCGCTTTGATATAGGCGTTGAGCATTTCCCAAATGGCTACAATCCCGGTTTCTTCCAGCGCACTACACAGCAGCACCTGAGGTTGCCAACCGCTGGCTTTGGCCCGGTATAAATGCAGCGCTTTTGAGAATTCGCTTTGTGCCTGCTTTGCTGCAGCTTCATTCGTCCCGTCTGCTTTGTTGATGATTATGGCGTCTGCCATTTCCATAATGCCGCGTTTGATGCCTTGCAGTTCATCTCCGGCGCCTGCCAGTTTGAGGAGCAGGAAAAAATCGGTCATGTGATGCACGGCAGTTTCACTTTGGCCCACGCCTACGGTTTCAATAATAATCAAATCAAAACCTGCTGCTTCGCACAGACTTATGGTTTCCCGTGTTTTACGGGACACACCGCCCAAGGCGTCACCAGCAGGAGACGGGCGTATAAATGCTTGGGGATGCGCTGCTAATCGTTCCATTCGGGTTTTATCACCCAGAATGCTTCCGTGCGCAATGCTGCTGCTGGGGTCTATGGCCAGTACCGCTACTTTTTTTCCTTGATCGATTGCGTGCATTCCTAAAGCTTCTATAAAGGTGCTTTTTCCTACACCGGGAACACCGGTGATTCCTAAACGCATTGCAGGTTTTGCCTGCGGTAGACACTGTTCAAGAATCTTTTGAGCTTCTTGCTGATTGGTGACCGCATTACTTTCAATACGTGTGATCGCTCTGCTTAAGGCTGTGATGTCACCTTTAAGAATACCCTGGATCAATGCTTCGGTGGGAATGCTTTGTTTGCGCTTTGCGATGAGTTTTTTCGCGGCAGCGGAATCGATATGTTTAGGTTTTGAAGGTTTCAATGGAATAGTTCTGAAAACTTAAAGGTACGGGAAAAGCTAATTGAAGCAGAAATACAATTGAAAAATATTGGAATGTATCGGGTTGCTCGCATTTTGTGAAATCTTTAAGAATCTCGCGTTGATTCCTCAAAATAGGAATGGTATATTCAAAATATTAATCAACGAAAATTTTATTATGAAAGCTTTATATAAGGCAAAGGCTACCGCCACAGGTGGTCGTGACAGCAGTGTTTCAACCGATGACGGCACATTAGACTTTGATCTCAGTGTACCTAAAGGCTTAGGCGGCGCCGGTGGTGACGGGACGAATCCTGAACAACTTTTTGCAGCAGGTTATTCTGCGTGTTTTGGTAGCGCGCTGGCACACGTAGCGCGCGGCAAGAAGATCGATCTTGGTGCTTATACGGTGACTGCAACCGTAAAAATAGGTAAGAATGAAGAAGATATGTTTCAGCTTGCGGTGGTATTGGATTGTTACCTGCCTACTGTAGACGTAGAAGAAGGGGAGGAGCTTGTGAATGAGGCTCACGAGGTTTGCCCGTATTCTCGCGCTACAATGGATAATATTGATGTTACCTTAAACTTACTTTTAGACGAGTAGTTTAAGGCTCTTCTTAAAATTAAAACCCGCTCCTCGAGCGGGTTTTTTTTTGGCACCGCCAAAGGGTCTAATACTTCGTCCTGATAGCTATTGGAATGTCGCGAAATTGAAAATTCGTTGCTAAGCAATATTCGGGCTTAACCTAAGTTTTTTAGGTTTAAAATTCTTAAAAAAATGGAGAAGGAGGCGGGGTAATATTGGTTTTGTCAATTTCTAAATAATAAGGAATATCTAATTGATATGTTTCCTGAACTTCAGTCATTGTTGCTGTAATAAGGCGCAGTGTATATTTTAAATTTTCTATTGAAGTGTTTCTTCTATTACTAGAGTAGTCAATACTTATTAAAATCTTTTTTAATTCATCTTTATTATAATACGGAGCATTAATTTGATTGTCTAGGGTCTCCTGGACTTTTGAAGGGAATAGATCTGCTGAAACATTGGTTTCAAAGTTCGATCTTAAAGAGTCATTTTGAAAATCAAATAGATCTACTCGCCCATAGCATCCGAATAAAGTTTGCTTACTGCAGTTTTTAAAAACAAGGATTTTTAACAGCCTATTTTTTTCTGTAAAACTTAGAATATTGCCTCTTCCATCACAGGCATTTTTGTCCATTTCTGCGATTAATTCGGCGTAAGTTTTGAAATCATTTAGATCGATTAGTACGTTTTCGTTAGAAGAAGCGTTAAAACGTTCTTCATTTGGGAAATACAAGGTTTTGAGATCTTGAGAAACTTCAGGAACATCCTCTATGTTATGGGAACAGGAAAATACTCCTAATAACGGTATCAGCATCAGAAAATAAAGCGGCTTCATTTTATTCTATTTTCAGTTTTGGAATCAAATAACCTGCCACTTATAGTTTATCTAAAATATTTAATCACAATTTTGCAACGCAGACGAAAAAGCTTCGTCTTTAGAAAAGGAATTAGCAACTAACCATTTACCATTTTGCAAATTACCGAAATACTTGAACGATGTAAGCAAAACGACCGGCGTGCACAGATGCAACTTTACAATAAGTATAGCGAAGGCATGTATTATGTTGCTTTTAGGTTTTTAAAGAATTCTTTTGAAGCCGAAGAAGCCATGCAGGAAGGTTTTGTAAAAGCGTTTACAAAAATGCATCAGTACAATGGTGAAGTGACTTTTGGAGCTTGGTTAAAGCGTATCGTGATCAATAAAAGTATCGATATGTTGAAAGCCAAAAAACTCGAGTTGGTCGCGATCAACGAGCAGGTTTTAGGTACGGTAGATGAGCATAATGACTGGTCTGTAGATGATGGGATTACGCTTGATCAGATCAAAGAAGCTATCGAAGAATTGCCAGAGCGGTACCGCTATGCCGTGATGCTCTTTTTGGTAGAAGGGTATGACCATCAGGAAATATCAGAAATCTTAGAAATTACCGAGGTCGCTTCGCGTACGCTGGTGCACCGCGGAAAGAAAAAATTGCAAGAAAAACTTAAAACAAAATATCATGGCACAGGATATTAGAGAATTGTTTAAAAATGATTTAAGCATTCCTGATGAGGGGCTTAAACGGGGTCATGAAGCACGCTTTAATGCGCGTCTTGATGCTCATTTTGGTAAGGCAGAAAAAGCCAAAGCAGAAGGTTATCTCTGGATGAAAATTGCTGCCGTACTGGTTGTGGTGATCGCCATTAGCGGTTTGCTTTTGAACAATCCGTTGAGTAGCGGGGCACAGGCAGAACAGCCTACAGAAGTACATGCTGTTGCAAATGCGCAACCTACCAAAGTACAATTGAGCGATTTTTCACCAGAATATAAGCAGATAGAAGATCGTTACCTGGCGAGCATTCATATGGAGTTGGCACAGCTTAACGTGACAGAAGATAATAAAGCGATCGTAGATGCTTTTATGGGACAGCTTGAAGAACTTAACCAAGAATATGACAGGCTTAATGCAGATTTAGTAGCTACAGGAGTTAATGATCAAAACATTCAAGCCTTGATCGATAATTTACAGTTTCGCTTAGACCTGCTTACCAAGCTCAAAGAAAAATTAAATGAATTACAAGAGTCTCAAAATAATGAGATTCAGACCAACACCTTATAAATTTATGATTAGGATAATGAAGCCTTGTGCTTTCTTGCTGGCGGTATTGGTTTTTATTCCGCAGGCTCAAGCACAAACCAAAAGTACCAAACTTACCGAACGTTTTGATACCGCTGCAGATGTCGCTATACTTACCGAATCGCAGTACGCAGATATTGTTTTTGAAGATTGGAATAAAGATGAAGTTGAGGTCGCTGCGATCATTGAATCTGAAGATCTAAGCGAGGAAGAAATAGACCAACTTTTAAAAGGCTGGCAAATCAGTGTACAGGGCAACAGCAAAGCGGTGCGTATTGTAAGCCGCGGTGCGCCATCTACGGTAAACCTGGCTATGGGCAATGCGCCGGCGGGTAGTCTTAATAATTTGATCACCTCGTCTATGCAAATGATGCAGCCGGTGATGCAGAATATGCTTTCTCCCGTGCTTCAGCAGTTTTCAGGAGCTCAGATTCCTGCAGAGTTTTACAAAGGGATGAACGCGATCGCTTTTGATTACCAGGCCTATAAACGCGACGGAGCCAAATATCTGGAGCAATACAAGCGTAAGATCGAGCAGAATCTAGGAGAAGATTTTGACGTGGTGATGAAGAAATGGGAACAGAATAATAAAAAGCGGGTTGCCGCAGGACAAGGCCTTGCCGGAAGCAGTTTATTAGGAATGCCTAAATCTCCTTTTGGGAAAGATCTGAATTTTGACAGTAATGCTTTTAATCGCGATAAAAAAGCCTATGTGGCTGCGATGAATAAAAAATACGGTACAGATGTAAGTGTCGCTCAAGTAGACCAGTGGCGTGTTGCTATAGAAGCTTGGGGCGATGAGTTTAGTGCAGATATGAAAGCGTGGGGAGCACGTTTTGGTAAGCAACTCGGCGGTTCGACTGAAGCTTTAGGAGCTACTTTTGGTCGTGCCATAGAAAGCGATATGGCGGCTTTAGGACAAAATGTTGAAAAAGCGATGCAGGGCTGGAGTAATGACTTTGCCAAGAAATTAGAACAAATGGCCGAAGCTCAAGGCGGAAGTCTTCAAAAAACAGTTACTACAGATGCAAATGGTAATGTAAGCACACAAATGACCTATACCTACACCGGTAATCCGGCGGGAGCTGCTGCAAAACCAAAAGGATCATTCACACGCAAGATCGTGGTGCGTATGCCTAAAAAAGCTCAATTAGATCTTAATGTACGGCACGGAGATATCAAAATCTCTGAGGCTACAAACGCCCGTGTAACCTTGGCTCATGGTGATTTTATGGCCAATACGATCTCTGGTGAAAAAACATTGATCAATGTTGCGTACAGTCCGGTGGATGTGGCGATGTGGGATTATGGAACCCTGCGCGCCAGCTACCTTAAAAACTGTGTGATCGATAAAGCAAAAAGCATTAACGTAGACTCCAGAGCGAGTAGCATCGTCATCAATGAGCTTGAAGACGCAGCGGTGATCACAGGAAGCTTTGGCGAACTTTCAATCCCTAAACTGGGTAAGAACTTTAAGACCTTAAACATTAGTGTAGAAAACAGCGATGTGGTGCTTAACCTGCCGGAGACTCCGTTCCATTTTAATTTTAACGGCGTTCGCAGCCGTCTAAATTATCCTCGGAAAATAGAAGCCAAAGTTATGAAAGGCTATAACAGCAATATGGTTAACGGCTTTTATAAATCAAGAAATACAGACAGTATTATAGCGATATCTTCTAAGTATAGTGATGTCGTGCTTAATTGAGTTTTTTAGTTTTAATTATTTGAAAAGTCCGTTTCTGCCAAAACGGACTTTTTTGTTTTTTACTGCGGGCAGAATTGTATTTTTGGCGCAATGGAACACGCGCTTTTTTTAGACCGAATCGCAACACTTACTACCGGCTTTACACCGGTGATCGATAGTACGTATACGGCTTCAGATTACCGATTTTTAGACCTGTCGTTTACTAATAAAATTTTAGAGGAAGTAGATACGAGTTCTGCGCAAGCCATTCAGCACTATATCAATACCTATCTGGCAAAAACCGGTGGGCGTGTGGCTTATGGTGGCTATCTGGAACAGCGCAGTATCTATGATCGCAGCTTGTATTTTCACAATGACAATCCCGATCTAAAACGGAATATCCATTTAGGAATCGATGTGTGGAGTGCGGAAGGAACTCCCGTTCTGGCTCCGGTAGCGGGTAGCGTGCATAGCTTTAAAGACAATACCAACTATGGCGATTATGGGCCTTGTGTGGTATTAGAGCATCACTTTGAAGACTTGCATTTTTATACCTTATATGGGCATCTTTCAAGAACCTCCTTAGAATCGCTTAAAGTGGGTGAGGCCATCGCAGCGGGGCAAACGATCGCACATTTAGGTACGCCCGATGAAAATGGAGATTACGGGCCGCATTTGCATTTTCAGCTTATAAAAGAACTGCAAGGCAATCATGGCGATTATCCCGGAGTATCTACTTTAAAGAACCTTGATTTTTATAAGGCAAACTGCCCCGATCCTAATCTTTTGCTCAAGGTCAATTAAGCAACCTGTAACCTATACTTTGACGGCGTGGTGTGTTTTAACTCTTTAAATTTTCGGTTGAAATTGGCGATGTTCTGAAAACCACAAAGCTCTGATATCGCAGCTACCGAAAGCTCTCTTTCTTTATACAACAATTTACACGCGTGCTCTATACGCAGCTCGATCAAAAACTGTAAATAGGTCTTGTTGGTACGTCTTTTAAAATATCGGCAGAAGGCATTTTTGGTCATATTTGCGACTTCCGCGATCATATCGAGGGTGATGTTCTCCTGAAAATGATCTAAGGTGTATTGATACACGTCGCTCATACGTTTACCTTCAACATCGGTATATTTTTTATGATAAACAAAAGAGGATAAAGGTGTTTTTTCAGACTGCTGGATTAAGTCAAGAATCTGTAAAAATGAAGCAAGACGCTCAATTCGACTTTGGTTTTTAAGCTTGGAGAATTTATTGATCAGTAAATCGGTATTTGAAGTGATTTTCATTCCGTTTTCTGCCTCATTAAAAAAGCCGTCAATACCTGACATTTCGGTAAGTTTAAAAAACTCTTTCCCAAAGGAATGTTTAGTAAAAAACAGCGTATACATCACCGATTTGTCGGTAGCAGTATCATCGCTTCTAAAAACGTGCGGAACGTGTTCGCCTATGACCAATATATCGCCTTCACGATACTCATTGATCGTATCCCCTAGAAGGAGGCTACCTGATCCTTTAGCAATGTAACTGATCTGGATCTCTTCGTGCTCTTGCAGCTTATCGTAAAATTTGAGTTCGTGGTCTTCTTGATAGACCAAGGCTTCTTTACCGGGTTTCGGTATTTTAAAAGGAAGAACTTTCATAGGGGTATGAAATCGTATCGTTATTGGCGCCTCCAGAGCAGATTATAACTCTAGGCTCACCATATAATTTAAAATTTGTTTTCAACAATTACCTCGTGTACTTAATCAAGGCAGTCTATTTAAGTCCTATAAAATTGGCGCAAAATATAGATTGAAAGCAAGTTTTGGGTTAAGATCGTATTAGTATACGTTAATTATTGATCAAAAATGTGAAATTTTAACATAGTTACACGGCAAATTAGGGGTGATCTAATTAATTCTGTTTTGTTTTGGGCAATTGTGATACTTGATTAGCGATTAGACAATCGTTCTATTTTAAATCGAGTTAATATCCTACTACCTTTCGCTAATTTTAACAAATTATAAAAGCTTAAAATCCTGTTACTTTAGTCTTAATAATTTGAAGTATGGTATCGCTTTGTTGTGCTTCAATATATCTTAAACTTTGACCAACATTTCTTTTATGAAAATACACGCTGTTTTTGCCCTGCTTTTGTTGCTTGTACTAAGCTGTGCTCCAAATGATAAAGACACTTCAACACTACTTTCTCCGGATTTAGAAACTCAATTTAAAGAAGCCGGATGGGAAACAGAATACTGGAGCAATCAAGAGAATTATTCAGACAGTACTTTTAAGGATACCGATGCCAGAGTTTTGGTGATCAGTCACGACAGTTTGCAAATGGGACGCGTTTTTAAGAAAGTAAATGTAAAGCCCTATGCACAATATAAAGTCAGCGGATTTATAAAAACGGAGCAAGTATCGACAGATAAACCCAATGCCGGAGCGGGATTTGGTTTGGGGAAATTTTCCTCTAAAACAGATACTGTTTTTACAGGTACTACAGCCTGGACACCGGTCGAAATGACGTTTAATACTGAAGGAGACGATAGTTTTATAATAGAATGTCTTTTAGGGAAAAACGCGCCTGCTTCAGGAACGGCCTATTTTAAGGATATCAAGCTTGAAGAACTTTCAGCGCAAAGCCTTGAACCTAAAGTTAGCATCGATCTGGAAGCACAAAAGGAACCGATGTCGCCGTATATCTATGGGCAGTTTATTGAGCATATGGGAAAATCTATTTACGGCGGATTGTGGGCAGAAATGCTTACCGACCGTAAATTTTATCATAAACCGGGAACCAGTAATTCTCCCTGGGAGACGAGCGTAGATACAACCAGAATCACATTAGATGCTGACAACGGTTTTTCAGAAATGGCTTTACCGGTTTTTAATGTCAAAGATGATTCAGTTCTTATTTATCAGGACTCTATTTCATTATACGCCGATAAATCTTATATCGGTCGTATTGTTTACGAAGCTGAAAACGGTGTTACGGGCGTCGAAATTGGTTTAGAAACCACCAATTCATCAACTGCTATAGGTTTAATCAATTCTGAAAGTACAGACTTTATTACCAAAGAATTTAAACTGAAACCGAAATCAAATTTTGGAGACCTTGCCAAGCTGAATGTATCTTTTAGGGGCACAGGGAAAGTCACACTCGCCGCAATTTCCTTAATGCCTGAAGATAATATTGAAGGTTTTCGCCCAGATGTGATCGCATTGTTGAAAGAATTAGATTCCCCGATTTACCGCTGGCCCGGTGGAAATTTTGTTTCGGGTTATGATTGGAAAGATGGTATAGGCAATCCCGATGCACGCCCTACCCGATATGAGCGCGCTTGGAATGGTTTAGAATATAACGATGTTGGGATTCATGAGTTTATGCAACTCTGTAAAATACTAGAAGCTGAAGCCAATATTGCCGTGAACACCGGCTTGGGTGATGCAGCATTGGCAGCAAAAGAAGTGGAGTATTTTAACGGTGCTGCCACAACACCTATGGGAAAACGACGCGCGGCAAATGGTCATCCTGAGCCATATGATGTTCAACTTTGGGCGGTAGGAAACGAGATGTTTGGCGACTGGCAATTAGGCCATATGCCTATTGAGGAATACGTCAAAAAACATAACAAAGTAGCCGAAGCTATGTGGGCAGTAGATCCCGATATTGATCTCATCGCCGTGGGTTATCCTGGGGATTGGAATGATATGATGTATCAAAATACAGCTGAAAATATGACCTACATCAGCGAGCATTTTTACCGTCAGGATTGGCATGCAGGTGGTTTGCTTACGCACGTAAAACAAATGCCCGATGCGATTAGAGAAATTGCAGAAGAGCATCGCCGGGCACGTCGGGAAATTCCGGAGATCGCAGATCGTGATATAAAAATTGCGCTTGACGAATGGAATTATTGGTACGGTCCGCACGAGTTTGGATTGTTGGGTACGCGTTATTTCTTGCGCGATGCTTTAGGAATTGCCGCAGGATTGAATGAATTCTCACGCCAGTCTGAGATGTACTATATGGCCAATTATGCGCAAACGGTGAATGTGATTGGAGCGATAAAAACAACACCAACCGACAGCTGGCTTGAGGGAACCGGATTGGTTTTAAAAACGTACCGTAAAGAATTCGGGACAATTCCTGTTGCGGTTTCAGGTGCTCCCGAGCCTTTAGATGTTGCCGCCACATTAACCGAAGATGGAAACTATTTAACACTTTCGGTCATCAATGCTACGCATCAGGAGTATGAATTAGCACTAGACTTTATTTCAGAAAATATTCCAACGCAAGGAACAGCTTTTGTGATCACAGGAGCTAACGATATGGTGTATAACGATGTTACACATAAAAACAGTATTTACCTCGAAGAAACTTCTTTTGAGTTGGAGGATAACAGCTTACAGGTCGCTAAGGAGTCGGCAGGAATCTATAAATTCAAATTAAATTAGAAATCAACGTATATGAACACGTATAAAAAAGCATTAGGGGTATTTATCCTTCTTTTTATAGGCATTACAGCCGATGCACAAGCCCAGGAATACTGGGATAAAGTCAAAGAGCGAGAAGCAACTTTAGGTTTAGACTCGGGCTTTGAAACCTTAGAAACCGATCAATTTATACTGAAGTTGGTCAAGGCTTCGCAAACCGTAGCTTCTTTGGCTCCAAAATCAGATCCTGAATTTGATTTTACTCCCGGAGACCGCTTGGAGATCAGAGCCGGCAACGGACTCTACCATTTGGGAGATATCAATTTTAGATACCGCTTAGAAGGTTCAGAAGAATGGAATACGGTCTCAACCGTCACTTCCAGAAAACCTTTGGAAACGGTAGCTAAAGAAGGCGCTTTGGCTGCTGTCAATTTAGCCAATACCTTGCCGGAAGATCTTCCGCTTGACATTACACGCTACTATACCGAAGCCGATGGCGACTTGATTTTGGCGTTTGATTTTCAGAATAAAACCGATCAACCTGTCGAGTTGGGCGCGCTGGGGATCCCGATGATCTTCAACAATATTTTAGAAGGAAATTCGCTGGAGGAAGCGCACGCTAAAAATGTATTTTTTGATCCGTATATCGGTCTTGATGCTGGCTATCTCGAAGTAAAACGCTTAGACGGAAAAGGCAAAACCTTACTCGTTCTTCCTGAGAACAATATGCCATTTGAAGCCTATCGCCCGTTGCTTGACGATCCTTCGCCACGCAGCATTGTGTTTGAAGGTTTTCACGAGTGGATGGCCAATAGTAAGGCTTATGCTTCAGACGAATGGGAAGGTGTAAAACAATGGAATACGCCAACGTCAAGTTTCTTAAAACCGGGCGAACTCAAAACATTTTCTGTACGATTGACCCTTGCTCCGGAAATCAAAAAAGTACAGCAACAACTAACGGAAAAAAATATGCCGGTTGCTGTTGGAGTACCGGGATATGTGCTTCCGCAGGATGTACAGGGAAAACTATTTTTAAAATATAATTCTGATGTAAGCAGTATTAAGGTGACTCCTGAAGGTGCGCTTTCGGTTGAGAAAGAAGCAGCTAAGAATGCTTATGATGTGTACACCGTTATGGGAAATCAGTGGGGAAGAGCCCGAGTTGAGATTAAGTATACGAATGGAAAAACGCAAAGCATCAACTATAAAGTGATTAAGCCCGAAAGTGAACTGGTTGCTGACTTTGGGAATTTCTTGTTCGATAATCAGTGGTTTGATGACGAGGAAGATCTGTTCAACAGAGCACCTTCATTGATTTCGTATGATTATCAGAACAAGCGTCAGGTGACGCAGGACGGAAGGGTTTGGATCGCCGGTTTGAGCGATGAAGGTGGCGCCGGAAGCTGGTTAGGCGGAATGATGAAACAATACCTTCAGCCCGATCAGGAACAGGTTTCAAAACTGGAAGATTTTGTAAATCAAACCGTTTGGGGTGTGTTACAAAATGCTGAGGGCGAACATAAATATGGCGTGCGTAAAAGTGTGTTGTATTATGAGCCGGAAGAATTTCCTGCAGGCACGTATAACGACACCATAAATTGGAATACCTGGGCAGCCTGGAATAAAGAAGGGGCGGCAGATCCGGGTAGATCGTACAACTATCCGCACGTGGTTGCTGCCTATTGGACGCTCTACCGCTTGTCACGCTATCACGATAATCTGGTCACTCAAAAAGACTGGAAATGGTATCTGGAACAGGCGTATCAAACCACACTGGCGATGACTACTCAGGCTCCGTATTATGCGCAGTTTGGTCAGATGGAGGGAAGTATTTTTCTGCACGTACTCGAGGATTTAAAACGCGAGCAACTCACAGAAGAAGCTACCAAACTTGAAGCCGAAATGAAAAAACGTGCTGACCATTGGGAGTCGCTGGCATATCCTTTTGGTAGTGAGATGCCGTGGGATTCTACCGGTCAGGAAGAGGTGTATATGTGGTCTGATTATTTTGGATATGACGCCAAAGCAGCGGTGACTTTGAGCGCTATTTTAGCCTATATGCCTACAATGCCACACTGGGCATATAATGGGAATGCCCGCTGTTATTGGGATTTTCTTTATGGTGGTAAACTATCGCGTGTAGAACGCCAGATTCATCATTACGGTTCAGGCCTTAATGCGATTCCTGTATTGGACAATTATAGGGAAAATCCTGAGGATTTACATTTGTTGAAAGTTGGCTACGGCGGCTTGTTAGGCGCGGTTTCTAATATTACGGAAGATGGTTTTGGAGCGGCAGCTTTTCACAGTTGGCCTTCAACGCTAGAGATCGATTACCTGTCGGGCGATTATGGTTCTAATTTCTATGGCTACGCGATCAATTCTTCGGCGTATTTGGTTGAAGATGCAGAATTAGGCTTTTTAGCCTTCGGCGGAAATCTTACAGAAGAAAAGAATACGGTTATGATGCACTTGACGACCGCTGCTAAAAATGCGGTGTTTGTTCAGCCTTTAGCTTTGTGGATCACTTTAGATGCTGGAGCGGTTCAGCAAGTTGCATTTGATAAGAAAACGAAAGAGGTTCAACTTACGTTAGCGCCTAAAACTGAAATTACTCCGTTTGCTTATGTAAACCTTCCGGAAGAATATGCACTAGATTATGAGAAGGTGCGCGGTGCATATAAAATTCCGCTTCAAACAAAACCGATCACACTTACTTTAAAACACTAAACTTTGAATAGAAAAGTCATTTTGCCGACAGTCTTGGGACTTATTTTGAGTCTTTCTGTCGCTGCACAAGAATTTACAAGAGCCGATAGTTTACGCGGAAGCATTACTCCACAACGGGCGTGGTGGGATGTGATGCGGTACGATATTGAGGTGCAACCCGATTATGACAAGCAGTTTACTTCCGGGGCAAATCAAATTACTTATAAAGTGGTTCAGGAAAAGCATCCTGATGTGATGCAGATCGATTTGCAAGAACCGCTGGTGATCGACCGCATTCTTTTTGACGATGCAACCGAACTGCAATTTAAAAGAGAAGGCAATGTGTATTGGGTCAATACGCTTCCGCAAGAATTAGATTCTGAGCATACCGTAAAGATCTTTTTCAGTGGGAATCCGCACGTAGCAGTGCGACCACCTTGGGATGGTGGCTGGTCTTTTTCTAAAGATGCAAAAGGCCGACCGTTGATGACCGTGACGTGTCAAGGTTTAGGCGCTTCTATCTGGTATCCTAACAAAGATCATCAAAGCGACGAACCCGATCGTGGTGCTTCGTTAACGATGCGTGTTCCTGATGCGTTGACTGCTGTGGCTAACGGTCGCTTACTCGATAAAACCGAACATCAAGATGGTACTACGAGTTATAAATGGGGCGTTGAAAACCCGATAAGTAATTATACGATCATTCCGTATATCGGGCATTACGAGAATTTTAAAGAGGTGTATCCCGGTGTAAAAGGCGATCTTGATCTCAATTATTGGGTTCTGGATTATAATCTTGAAAAGGCCAAAGAGTATATGCCCAAAGAAGTGCATAATATGCTGAATGCTTTTGAGTATTGGTTTGGGCCGTATCCGTTTTATGAAGATGGTTACAAGTTGATAGAAGTAGACAATACCGGAATGGAGCATCAATCGGCGGTTTCTTACGGAAATTACTATGCCGGCGGCTATCGCGGTCGTGATGGCTCAGGCACCGGACTGGGCTTGACCTGGGATTTTATCATCATTCACGAAAGCGGTCACGAGTGGTTTGGCAATAACATCACTACAAACGACCTCGCAGATATGTATGTTCACGAAAGCTTTACCAATTACAGCGAGACCTTGTTTGTAGATTATAACTACGGTCCCGAAGCTGCAAATGAATACAATTACGGTATTCGACAAGGGATTGGCAATAAAACCCCTATTATTCCGGCGTATGGAGTGAATGCTCAGGGAAGTGGCGATATGTATCCCAAAGGCGGAAATATGCTGCACAGCATTCGACACAGCATCAATAACGATCAATTGTTTAGAAACATTTTGGCCGGACTGAATCAGACTTTTCATAATAAAACGGTTGATGGTAGTGAGGTACAGGATTATATTTCGCGGAAAGCCGGCTTTGATTATTCTAAAGTTTTTGAGCAGTATTTGACTACTACGGAAATCCCAACTTTAGAACTTTTTGTAGATGCTGAAAATAGCCAGATCAAATACCGCTACGTCAATTGTATTGAAGATTTTGATTTGCCCTTAAGTCTGGTAGGAACGTACGAGGAGCTAAAAATATTTCCTGTAGCGAATACCTGGAAAGCGGTAGATATTACGATGAAAAATCAATATCTGCTTACGCCAGATCGTATTGAAAAAATGTATTACCTCAATGTAGATTTGGTCAAAGAATTATAAGCTTATTGATCTTTAAAATAGCAGCCCTGAAGTCCGTAGGATTTCAGGGCTTTTTTTTAGCCAAAGGGTAAAGACTTTACTGCTGGTCTTTAGGTGTTTTGCTAAAGTGAAGCTTCGGTTTCTATAATCTCATTTTAGGCTTGGTATTTTGTAAAATCCATAAAATCAGGTTGATTTAACGCTTTGGCAACAAACTGCGGAAGCTTTTTTTCTAACTTTAAGAGAAGACAGGGAACACTATGGAAGCAATTTCTAGAAAGCATTTTTTAATTCAGATGGGACTTATGAGCACGGAACACTTTTATTCAACGGATGTAATTTTATTGGAGATGATGGCGAACCGTTAAAACGGGTTCAACTTCAAACTGCCAAGAAGGGCGAGGATATCTTTGCGTATTTGCAGCGTAATCAAGGCAAGATCGATACAGATCTCTACCGAAAGATCATAGGTGCCGCTAACGCATTTAAAGAAGGTGATTTGACTTTGGGACTTGCTGCTGCAGATGATGCGAGTAGAGCAACAGCCCGAGAATTGTTGGGCAATACCAAAATTGCTTCTATAGATAAACACCTGATTTTTCAGGATGCCTTGTATGATTTGGTGCGAGAAACCACAGCGACTGCTCCTCCCGAATTGGAATCTTTTAGCGTTTTAGACCTTAAAACCTTTATTCTAGAACAACCGGAAGCTGAGGTCAAACGCATTATGTCGGCCTTGAGCAGTGATGTGATCGGTTGCGTGGTTAAGTTGATGTCTAATGACGAACTTATTCTTGTAGGTCAAAAGGTTTTCAATCCGCTGGCCGGAAGTCAGATCGGTAGTAAAGGCTATCTGAGTGCCCGCGTTCAACCCAATTCCCCAACCGATAATACCGATGATATTATCTGGCAGGTTTTTGATGCCTGGTCGTATGCGGTGGGAGATTTGGTACTTGGGACCAATCCGGTGTCTAGCGATCCGGTTTCCGTGGCAAAAATAGAAGCGGCGCTGTATGATATTTTGACCACTTTTGAGTTAGAAGATACGTTGTCTAATTGTGTGCTTTCGCATATTGATGTGCAGGCAGAAGTAGAAGCAAAGCATCCCGGGACTACGGGAATCTGGTTTCAAAGTTTGGCAGGTACAGTTGCGGCCAATAAAACCTTTGACGTGAGCCTTGATAAAATGCAAGAATATACCCGGCAGCGCAACGGGCGCTACGGTTTGTATGCCGAAACCGGGCAAGGCGCCGATTTTACCAACGGGCACGGGTCAGGATTTGATATGGTCTTGCACGAGTCGCGCAAATATGGTTTTGTGAGAGCACTTCAAGAACAATTGAAAGCACAAAACCAGGAAGGTGCACAGCCGTGGGTACACGTAAATGATGTTGCGGGATTTATCGGCCCTGAAGTTTTTAAGACCAAAGAACAACTCGTACGCTGCTGTCTTGAAGATACGGTTATGGGCAAATTGCATGGCCTAACGATTGGCCTTGATATTTGTTCCACCTTGCATATGGATGTTTCATTAGAAGATTTGAGTTGGTGTATAGAACAAGTTATGCCTGCAAATCCTGCTTATTTGATGGCGCTGCCCACAAAAAACGACCCGATGCTGAGTTATCTCACTACCTCTTTTGCAGACCATGTGCGCATTCGCGAAAAGTTTGGTTACAAGATCAATGATGCGATGTGGGAGTTCTTTAAAAAGCTAGAAGTTATAGATGCCGAAGGAAAACCTACAGCGCATTTTGGTGATCCCAAATGGGTGTATTATAAGTTTAAGCAAGCCCAAGGCGATACGCGCAGCAAATCTGAAATTTATCAGGAAGCCGAAAATACCTTAAAAGAAATTCGAGATCGGGGAGTAGCGATCGCTGAAGGTTTTGGGGAACATGTTTGGGATTTGGATCCGGCATTAGAAGCCGAAGTTAAAAAGCTGTATGAAGACGCTAAGGAAAGTTTATGGACGCCAATGGATGCATCTTTTGCAGCTTCAATAGCGCAGGCTTTATTGATCAAAACCCGGTCAGAAGATCGAAAAGATTATGTATATCACCCGGAAAGTGGGGAAGAACTGTCATTCGACGCCACCCGAAAACTGAAAGAACTGCGCCAAAGTTGGAATCAGATTCCTGATGTTCAAATCATCATTTCAGACGGACTCAACGCCCGAGCTTTGATGGATGATGGTCATTTACTTCCATTTTTGAATACACTAAAAGACCAACTCCATAACGAAGGCTATACTACGAGTGCTAAAAATCTGGTGATCACCCACGGTAGGGTGCGTGCGGGTTATGCCTGTGGCGAACATTTGTTTGGAGCCGATAATTTTGCCGGGAACAAAGCAATTGTTCATATCATCGGGGAACGCCCCGGGAGCGGGCATCATAACTTCTCTGCGTATCTCACCGCCGCTCCGGCAGCCAGTTGGTCAAAAAAGCGTTGGGTAGATCACGATATCTCACGCGTAGTTTCCGGGATCTCTGATACGGCGCTGCAACCGGAAGAAGCCGCCAAACAAACCGTCGCGATCCTAAAAACGCTTTTAGCCAAAGACGTCAAAGAATTAGAAGCCATGAAGAGTGCTTAAACGAAAGACTTAATGCTCTTCAGGTCCTCGTATTCCTGCTTTTACTTCAAGTTTTAGATCATTGGCTTCCGGCGGAATGGGACACGAATAATTAGGGCTATACGCACAAAAGGGATTGTAGGCTTTGTTGAAATCAATCACAATTGTATTTCCTTCGGGGATTCTGAGATCTATATATCGACCGGCGCCGTAGGTTTCCACACCGCTGGTATAATCGGTAAACGGTAAAAAGAGATAGTCTTTATATTCCTCCATTTGGCGTAGCACGTGACTTTGATATATGGGTAATTGATAGGTATTCCCTTTCAGTTCAAAAGTAGCAAGGGCATAGGTATCATAGGTTTTAATGGCACCTGATGAGGTTGGAAATTGAATTTCTTCCGGATCTTCTATTTTTCGAAATTGCGCCATAACCCGATAGGTCGAATCGATAGGGTAGAAGCTATGTCCTTTAAATTCCTTTTGCTCTTGTGGAGTTAAGGGCGATTCTTCCGGATTTTTATATTCAGCATTTAAGTCGTTTTGAAACTGAAGGATTTCGGCTTCGTAAGAAGTTTGAGCCGATACGGTTTTACCAAAAATGAAGCAGAGCATCAGTACGCCTAGAAATTGCTTAAGCATTGAACAGAATTTTTAGATTTCAATGAGAAAGATAAGCACAATTGTTTCTAAAGCTAAATCTAACAGCCAAAATTAGTCGGTAAATCGCATCACGGTAAGTTGCGCAGCATAGGAAGCACCGGTAGGTCTTCCATTGGCGATGATAGCATTGATATAAAAAGCGGGTTGAAATGCAAAATAGACTTCATCACCTGCACTATAATATTTAACATCTTTAAAGGTAATGGGAGCTCCTATATTTTGATTGGCAGGTTCTCCTCCTGCCGGAATTCCGGCGTATATTCTTAAAATGTCAGTTTCAGTAGTAGTATCTGCTTTATTATTCTGCATATAAAAATTGATATAATACTTCAGGGCTTGATTCAAAGTTATTGACGTTTGAATCTCAAAAGTATAATAACCGTCTTCTGTAATTCTAAAATATTCATCACCGTTGGTTCCGGAAGGATCTATCACCTGGATAGCACTGGTTTTTTGGTATGCAATTTTTGGACTCACTAAATTTAAACGTAACTGTTGGCCTGCGTTGCACGGATTACAGCTGTTAAAAAATGGAATAAAAGGATCTGTAGTACCGTATTTAGCACTGAAGACAATTTCAGGAAACTTTACATCTTTTAGGATTTGATCTCGATCTACTGTAACCACATCTCCATTTTCATCAGTGGCCAGGACGCGCTGGGAAGCATCATTATCAACACCCGCCGGCGTATCGGTTATGCGCAAGCCACCTTCAATATGCAAGTCATTTTTAGGATCTGTAGTACCTATGCCTACTTGTGCACGAGTGGAAATCGTACTGCAAAAACACAGTACGATTAGAAGTAATAATCTACTCATTTTCATAATGATTTGGGAAATCTAAGATAAAAAGAAATCGATGTAAAATTTGAAAGTACAAGTGAATTTTTATTGCAATAGGCTGTTTTTTATGCTTTTACAAATTGAGGTTGGTTTTTATGTGAAAAGCAAAAAAAAAGTGTCTTAAACTTAAGTTTAAGACACTTTTTTCATTCGAGTATGAATTTAATTTTTGGTTTTATCAGGATACTGCGGAGTGGTGAGCGACTTCGGCGGATTTTCTTCAAGCTGTTGTAAGATGATCTCGATCGCTTTTTCTAACTGCGGATCTTTACCGGCGATCACGTCCTTTGGAGTTTGCTCCACTTCAACATCTGGTGGTGTTCCTACGTTTTCAATTCCGAAGCCTTCTTCATTATAAAAGGCCACGTTAGGCGCAGTGACATAACCGCCATCAATGAATTCCGGATATCCTAAGACTCCCACGAGTCCGCCCCAGGTGCGTTTTCCTACCAGCGTTCCCAAGTTATTTCTTCGGAATAAATAGGGTAAATAATCTCCTCCTGAACCTGCCGTTTCATCAATAAGCATCACCTTAGGTCCCTGAATAGAAGCGCTTGGTGCTTTCATATCCTTACCATATCTGAAATTCCAATAACTCTGCATCGGCTTGTTCAACAAGTCGATCACATAATCTGCCAGTTGACCACCACCATTAAAGCGCTCATCAACAATGATGGCCTTTTTATCTGCCTGCGGATAGAAATAGCGTTTAAAATACTCGTGGCCCGCTGTTGCTGTATTCGGTACATAGACATAAGCTACCTGGCCGTCTGTGGCTTCGTTCACTTTCTTGATATTGTCTTCTACCCAATCGCGATTACGCAACGCACGTTCTGAAGCGATCGTGGTTACTTCTTCGTTATGGGCGTTGCTTCCATTGGCATTGCTAGACAAGGTAAGGGTCACAATAGCTCCGGCTTTATTTTCAAAAAAGCGGTAGAGGTTATCTTCACCGGTTACTTCTTTTCCGTTTACCTTAATGATATAATCGCCTTCGCTGGCATTTACACCGGGTTCGGTAAGTGGGGAACGCAGATCTGGATTCCAATTGAGACCACCGTAGATTTTAGTGATCTGGTAACGGTTGTTCTTGATCTCAAAATCAGCACCCAGTAAGCCACCGTTGATGTTTTCTTTTTCTACGCGAGAATCGCCACGGTAGTCAAAGCGGTGATGCCCAACTGAAAGCTCGGCAAACATCCAACTCATCACGCGGTAGAGATCACTTTTTGCAGGAACATCAGGAAGAAACACGCTGTATTTTTCTTTCATCGCATCCCAGTCTACACCGTGCATTCCCGGGTCGTAGAAGTAATCGCGGTTCACGCGCCAGGCTTCATTAAATATGTTTTCCCATTCTTTTTTAGGATCGATCTTAACCTTGATCGCATCAAAAGCCAGCGGGCCTTGATCTGATTTTTTTCCGGTGTCAGAAACAAACCAGCTTCCATTACTGTAATACATCATTTTCTCTCCGCTCGCAGAAATTTCAAAAGCATCCACTTCAAAGAGTTCTTCGTCTTTTTGTTCGCCTAAATTGTACAGATGCAGCATCGCAGGAGCATCATAGGAAGGATACGAAATGTAATACAGCATCCCTTCTTTAGGAGCAGCCAGCGACATAAAATTTCCTGTGCCTACCGGTACCGAAACCATACGATCCATAATACCGTCCCAGTCAATTTTTAAAGTGGGCACACCTTCTTCTTTCTTATCTTCTTTTTGTTCTTCTTCAGCTTCGGCGATTTTTTCTACATCATTTTCTTTGGCAAAAGGCGATTTCACCTCTTTTTGAAGCGTGATTAAATACAGCGCATTTGACGAAGTCATATCTTGATTAGACTGGTCAAACCAATTCACTACCGGGCCGGCATCGGTAGAAGCGGTGAGATACAGGTACTTTCCGCTAGGGTCAAAGGTAGGTTCGGTTACATTAGATAAGCCGTCTGAAATAGGATAAGATTTGTTTTCGCTAAGCGAATACACATACGCCTGTTCAAAGTTGGTATTGGTGATCAAGGTGTAAGCTAGCCAATTTCCGTCTGCAGACCAGCTTCCGAATAAATCCCGGTAATCGCCCGGCTGATACAATACATCCTGAGCTATTTTTTGGGTTTTTCCTGTTGCTACCGTGGTGATGTATAGGTTTCTACCGTTATCTACATAAGCGATTTTTTCACTATCGGGAGACCAGTGCAGGTGTGCATAAAATCCGGTGCCTTCAAGGGCGATCGCTTTGGCAGCGTCGGTGCTGTTTTGATCTTTAATATGCAGCGCATACTCGCCGCTGGCATCAGAAAAATATGCAATATGCTTGCTATCCGGCGACCATACAGGGAAGGTCTCGTGAACTCCGGGAGTTTGGGTAAGGTTTACCATATCACCCTTTTCTGAAGGAAGGGTTACAATCTCTCCTCTAAAATCGGCAACCACACGTGCTCCGGATGGCGAAATACCACCGCTGCGCACGTAATAACTCCCGCTTACAAAACGCGGACGAAGCTCCAATAAATCAGTTGCGATACCGATTTTAAGCTTGGTAAGCTGTTTTGTTGAAGGATTAAAGGTGTGCAAGTATCCGGCTTGCTCTAAAATCAATATCCCATCGCTGCTTGCTTCTAAATCTTCCAGACCAAAATCTTGAAAGTCGGTCAACTTACTCACTGCTTTCGAAGCCAGATCATAAGCGTAGAGGTTGAATTCCCCATCGCGGTCGCTTCTAAAATACACGCTATTCCCTATAAATTCCGGTTGCGCATCGTTGCTTCCTGCTGCCGGTTTTGGGATTTCTACCACTTCTTGCGTTGCGGTGTCGTAGATGTAAATACGGGTTTGCGTTCCACCGCGATAGTGTTTCCATTGGTTGAAACGATCAGGAATTGGCGTGTATGCGATGTATTTTCCATCTTCAGAATAACTCGCCCAATATGCATTTGGAATCTCTAATTCGGAAACCGGACCACCACTCAAAGGCACCGTGAACAAGGAAGTATACCGATTGGTAAACAAGGTGCGCTGCGAGGCGAAAACCACACTTTTACCATCTGGCGTAAAATCACGCGCAATATCCGGATACGGGTGGAAGGTCAAGCGGGTAGGGACACCACCGGTTACCGGCACGCTGAAAATATCCATATTACCATCATATTCTGCACTGAAGGCGATCGTTTTTCCATCTGGTGAGAATATGGGGTTTGATTCTACGCCTTCATCAATAGTCAATCTGCGGGGTTGCGAACCATCACGATTGGCTACCCAGAGGTCTTCGGTATAGATAAATGCGATATGTGTGTCGCTAATCGCCGGCGCATCCATAAGTCGGGTGTCGGTCTGATTGATTTGTGCCATTGCGCTAACAGAAAGCGTCGCTGCAATAAGGCTTAACATGTGATTCTTAATTTTCATATTTTGACTGATTTTCCATAAATTCTGGATTGATTATTCTTTTACTACTCTAAAGCCTACGTGCTCACTTTTTACCGGTTTTTGATCGTAAGGATCTGCGAAGTCATAAGCACTATAATCATAAGTTCCTGTGGCACTGTATTCGGCAACATTTCCTCCCAAATCATAGAGTATCGCTTCGCCAATTTTTACACTTTTATTAGAACCCACCGGCTTTAAAAGAGAATAGTCTAATGTGTTTACTTTTTGACTTAACATCGCAGCATCATCTGCGGTGAGCTCATATCCCGCCCAAGTATTCAAGTTGTTTTGTCCTTTGGCACTTTCTGCTGCTTTTTGCTGAAGTTTTTCGGCTTCTTTAGCATTGGGTAAACGATAGGTTTTTCCGGTTTGTGCCGAAAGCCAAGTTACATAGTTTTCGGCTTCAGTTTTGGAAACTACAGCCGGATAATTGTCTTTTCCGGCATCAAAAGAAAAGGATTCTTTAAATGCCTTAAACTGCGCATTAGTAACTTCAAAACGACCTAAACTGATAGAATCTTCTTTAACCTGAAGTGTTTCAGGAATCAGTATTCCTTTGTTTAAAACTCCATATAATCCGTTCTCTTGTTTCGATTCTTCAAGTTTGAACACTTCTGCCAGCGGACTGTCTTCTTTAAAGGCTTCGTTGTCTGTAGGTTTTTTATCAAAAAGATAGGTGTCGATCCAGGCGATCTCTTCTTTCATTTTACGCAGCTGGTGCGTGATCTTTCCTAAACCGTGAGGTTGCCCCGGAAACCATAAAAATTTCACCGGCGTTTTGCCTACTTGCTGTAAGCCTCGATAATATTCCCAGCCCTGATCGCGAGGTACTGCGCGGTCTTCGCTCCCGTGGAAAATGATAGTTGGCGTTTTAATTTTTTCAATCTCAAAAAGCGGCGATTTGATGAGATAATTCTCGTTATAGGTTTTGCCGTTGGTATCGTCCCAGGGTGCACCGCCAAAATAACTCTGGTCAAAACTCACCCCAAACTGACAGGTTCCAAAATCTGAAGTCCAGTTCACATCGCCGGCACCGGGAGCCGCGACCTTAAACATATCAGGGTATTTGACGGTAAGCATTGTCGTTAGGATCGCCCCGTTAGACCAACCCATAGTTCCCATTTGATCGCGATCTACTTTACCTTCAGCAACGAGTTTGTCGATTCCCTTGGTGATGTCTTCCAGCTCCGGTTCGTAATAATTGCCCTTGATCGCCTCGACATATTCTAAACCATGATTGCTTGAGCCGTGATAGTTGGGCATCAAGATAAACATATTCTTCTGCGTAAGGATTGAAGGATAATATGCCCAGCTGCCCGACCATTCATCGGTATCCTGACTTGATGGGCCACCGTGAATATTGAGCATTAATGGATATTTTTTCCCTTCCTCATAATCGTTAGGATAGTATAAAATTCCGGTTACTTCATCACCGTTATAGCCCGTCCAGGTCATAATTTCGCTTTTCGGCATATATTTCTTTTCAAGCTTTTTATTGAGCGCGATAAAGGTTTCCTCGTTACTTACTTTATTCTTTTTAAGGTCTGCCACGAAGTACTGCGGAAGTTTTGAAGCAGTCGAGTAGGTGTAAACGATTTTTGAAGCATCGTCTGCAATTGCATTGAGACTTACGTGCTCGTTCTTGTCATCAAAATCCATTTCAGAACGCGACCAACTCGTCCCTTTTTTGGTGTAATAGGCCAACTTCATTGTGGCTTTGTTTGCCAGGGAAACGATCACGTCATTGCCGGCCACTGTATAACCACCGCCAATACCAAGTTCCCAATCCAGATCTACCTTAGTTGCTTTTGCTGAAGCGATATCATAATAATACAATTCTGTAATCCCGGCGCCATTCCATTCAGGGTCTGAAGAAAAACCGGTGCCAAAATAAAATCCACTATCATCTGCCGTGAATTGTACACTGTAAATAGGAAATTCAAAGTCTTTTAAAATTTGCTTTTTGTCACCTGTTTTGAGATTAACAAGATAGCTGTACGGATCTTTCTGCGCATCAGCGCCGTAACTTAAACTGCGGGTGATGCTGTAGTATAAATAGTTTCCATCGTGAGAAAGTTGGTAGCCGCGTATGGGTTTTGTGTTGTCGGTAATACGAGTGATCTTTTTGTCTTCAAGATCAAAAGCATAAATATGACTGGGTTGCCAGTGGAGTGAATCTTCAATCACTTGCACATTGTCTTCCTTTTCTTCGGCTTCCAGATCGTAGAGCGTTTTTCCATTTTTGGAAGTGAAGAATAAAGTGTTTTTATCTTTAAGCTGAATGCTTGAAATCCCGTTATCAAACTCATGTATTTCTTCGGCTTCACCCCCGTAAAGGCTAAGTTTCCAAAGTTTTTTGCCTTTGTCGCGCGAACTCAAAAAATAAAGTGCCTTGCTATCTTTTGAAAAAATAGCACTGTAGTCATTTTCATCGCCTTGTGTGAGTTGGGTGGTAAGGAACTTACCGTCTTCTTGAACTCCCAAGCGGGTCAAATAAAGATTGGCGACAAAGCGATCTTTTTTCTTTACCGCTTTGCTTTTACTCCAAACGACCATATTTCCGTCTGGTGAAAATACCGGTGCGCGCATCGACTCGGTGTAAACAATGTCTTCAGGCGTCCAAGCTTTGGGATCTTTGGTGTCACTTTGAGCAAAGGACTTAGCACCAATTAAGAAACTGATAATGAAAACGAAAGCGTATTTTTTATTCATGTATTTATACTGCTAGGGTTGAACAAAATAAGAGCTTCAAGTTACTAAAAACTTGTATGCTAAGACTTTAAAATCGTATGAGACCCATAAAAAAAGTCCGTTGAAAGCATTTTTCAACGGACTTCTATCTCTTAAATAAAACAGTGTCAGTGCACTGAAATGCTTCTGAAAATGGTCGAGTTAGTTTTCAGGTTCTTGATTTTTTAAGATTTCCTGTTCTGCTTCGATCTTTTTTAGCTCGGTTTTGATCTGGTTGAGGCGTGCTGCGATCTCTTCATTATTGGCTTCCATATCGGTAAGCTGTTGTTCCATTTGTTCCACAGAAATACTGTCTGACATAAAGTAGCCTTTGAGTTCTGCGTGACTTTCAATAATACCTTTAAGTTTTGATAAGGTCTGGGCTTGCTCTTTTAATAACATTTGATGTTTTTGAAGGTCAGCCATCGCGATAGAATCGGTATCCTCTACATCTTTCAGTTTTTCACTAAGCGTGCGGGTATCAGCTTTTACCGCTTCGTGAGAAACCACCATCGCCTCGTGTACCACTTCAAGACTATCTGTGTGCATCACAAATTCTAGATAATTATCGTGTAAGGCTTTACGCGTGTCATCACAAGAGGTAAAGAGTATGGTAGCAAAAAAGCTTAATACAAGGTATTTTTTCATAATAAATGATCCTTTAATTTACGATTAAAGGTACTCCAGAAAACACCGTATTTGCTGTTAAATAATCGTTAGAATTTATGAAGAAAGCTTTTAGGTAGGACCATTAAAAAAATCCGCTGCAGCTTAAGCGTAGCGGATTTTTTAAAATATAAACCGAATGTTTATTGGCAGCGCTAAAAAGTTTACTACTTCGAAGCTTGCCCTATAGTTTATTCAGACTTTGGTTTTGAGTTGAAACGCTTGTTAGGCCTTCCCGCGGTTTGTTTTTTAGGTCTGTTGCTGCTATTTTCATTAGCGTTACGATTCCTATTGCGATTTCTGTTGCGGTTTCTAGACCGATTGCGGTTGTTGCGTTTGGGTTGCTCTTGCTCGTTGTTTGCAGCAAGCTGGCCAGCTTCTGAAGCTTCATCGCTTAAAAACGGATGTTCTTCAATCACGTGAACCTTCTGCTTGATCAGTTTTTCAATATCTTTTAAATACGGGCGTTCATCTGTAGCACAGAATGAAATAGCTATACCGCTCGCTTTTGCTCGTCCGGTACGACCAATGCGATGTACATACGTTTCAGGCACATTAGGCAGATCGTATTGAATAACGAGCTCAAGTTCTGAAACGTCGATTCCTCGTGCTGCAATATCTGTCGCAACGAGTACGTGAAGTTCTCCTTCTTTAAAGGCATTGAGCGCTTTTTGACGCGCTCCTTGTGATTTATTTCCGTGAATGGCTGCCGATTGAATTCCCGCTTTATCCAATACTTTTACAATCTTATTGGCGCCGTGTTTTGTACGAGAAAAAACCAACAAGGATTGTGGTTTTTCGGTTTCAATAATATATTTCAGCAAATTGGCTTTATTGCGTTTACCTACAAAATAAACAGCCTGATCTACACGCTCTGCAGTCGGTTTTTCTGGAGCGATAGTAACTTTTTCAAAATCGCCAAGAATCAGTTTAGAAAGGTCAACGATCTCTCTTGGCATTGTTGCCGAAAAGAATAAAGATTGGCGCTTATGAGGTACAAGCTTTAGGATCTTTTTTATGTCGTGAATGAAACCCATATCCAGCATTTGATCTGCTTCATCGAGCACCAGATATTCAATAGTACCCAGATCTATAAAGCCTTGTTTTACCAGGTCTAATAAGCGTCCCGGCGTAGCGGTAAGCACATCAACACCCTTACGCATCGCTTGTACCTGCGACGCTTGTTTGACTCCGCCAAAGATCACGGTGCTTTGGATTCCTGTGTATTTGCTGTATTCTTTTACGTTGTCTTCAATTTGAATCGCGAGTTCACGCGTAGGCGTCACGATGAGTGCTTTAAGCTTGCGCTTTCCTTTGCCTGAACCAACCTTGTCGTAAATCTGTTGAAGAATAGGAATGGTAAAAGCAGCTGTTTTACCCGTACCGGTCTGTGCAGATCCCAGAAGATCTTTTCCTTTTAAAAGTATTGGAATCGCTTGTCGCTGAATTGGTGTAGGGTGGGTGTATCCTTTATCGGCTAAAGCTTTGAGGATAGGGTCGATTAGACCTAATTCTTTAAATGTCATATAGTATAATAAGCGGCAAAGATACGGTTATTCTAACGCCTTGTACGCTGTTTGCCAAGAAAGACTGATTTTAAGCGGATTGTGGCCTGTTTTAATTCATTTAAAAATGCCTATCCTATTCTGTGCGAGGCTTTTTATTAAGGGTATAATACCAGATCAATCCCGTAATTGCTAATACTTGAATTACAACCGAAAGCCACGAACCTTCAAAGCCGAAAGCTCCGCCGTTTAAGGAACTGTCGGTATTGATCTTAAATTGAACTACCGAATAAAATCCCTGACCGCTCACGTTAAAACCAAAAACCGATTGGAAGAAATTCCAGCTGAAATGCAAAGCAATGGGAAACCAAAGGTTTTTAGTATGCACATACGAAAGCCCTAAAAGAATTCCTGCAAGAAATATGTTGAAAAGCGCAAACACACTTACATTAGGGTTGAAGGCATGCATCAAGGCAAAGACCAGCGAACTTCCCAAAAGGGCAATGTATTTATTCATTGAAAGCATCAGGTTACGTAGGATGTAGCCTCTAAAAAGCATTTCTTCTATAAAGGCCACCAAAATAAAAAACATGACTGCTTTAAAGAATTGCATCAAATCAAAATGGATACGAACAAAACGAATCTCGTTCAAGCCAAGTAAAACTGAATATCCCGTAAGCATAATTAATAGTCCTAGAACCAAACCAAAGCCAATCTCCTTATACCTATGGCTAATGGAAAAGCCTAAAGCCTTAAAAGGTCTTTTATCTACAAAGGTCATGAACATAAACAGAACGACACAGGTGCCAATAAGGTCAAAGCTTTTAATGATGAGTCGCTGGTCAAAATCACGAGGAGCGGAGCTGTCGACATTCATCCCGGAAATGAGCATCCCGGTATACTGAAACAGCCCAACCACCACCAGATACGGAATGATGAAGGCCAAGATGTTCAACCAACCTTTGTGGGAGTAGTTTTGTTCTTGCATCAAGAATTCGGTATTAAAGGTCAAGCCTAAGACAATCAAGATCTATAATGCCAGATTTACTCATAGTATGTGATGTCCCGCGTAGTTTTTGAGACGATCGTATCGTTCTTGTAGTTTGTTTTTTCGGTCCAGTTCGCGTGGGTGTCGTAGGTGTATTGGGTGGTAAAAATATCCTTTTTAGGATCAGAATTAAAATTACTTGCGTGATAGGTGATGTCTCCGTGGGTGTTGTATTTCTGTATGATTATCGCATAGTTCTCAGCGCCTTTGGGCATTATGATTTCCTGCTGTAGTTTGCCATTAGGATGATAGGTATAGGTAATTTCAGTATAGACGCTGTCTGAAGTTTTATTACGTTCTTCACGGCTAAGCTGATCATCTTTATAAAAGAAGTGATTGGTATAGTGAAGTGTATCTCCGGTGTCTTTGAAATCGGTAATTACTTCCTTCACTTTTTGTCCGTTCTCGTTAAAGGTTCTGGAAATAAACTTATCAGGATGCGTTTCAGTATAATAGCTTTCTTCTCTGGTCAGATTGCCTTGCGTGTCGTAGGTCATTTTATACAGGGAAGCTACAGTATCATCCTGAATCACTTGCTTCAGAATAGGACGATTTTTAGCGTCTCGTTGCGTGTAATACGTCCATTGGTTGAATCCGTTATCAACTTCCATTTGTGTTAAACTATCTACTTCATTATACGCGTAAGCATAATTCGTTGTAATAGGTTCGTTGTAATGACGGGTTTCCTTTCGTGCAGCGACTAGCCCTTTTGCATTATAGGTGTAGTCATTGGTGGCAAATGGAGTAGGGTTGCCTCTAAATTCATGTGATAGCGTGAGGTATCCCGCTTCATTAAACTCCATATGTCTTGTTTTTACCGGTTTCAGCATTTGAGTTGCTTCAGGATTTGCCGGCTGTATTGTAAAACTGGTTATCGTTTTTACCTGAGCCTTGAGTGCCAAAAGCTGCAAATCTGTTTTTTTGTTTTGCTTTTCGGGAGATTCGGTGTTTGTACAACTCCAGAAAAGAATACCGCTAAGTAAGAATGTTTTAATTTTAATGTTCATCACGAGGTGGTTTCTGATATGGCCATAAATATATTCAAACTTGATGAGGATTACTTTTTAAAGGACTTCAGTTTTTAGCATTAGTACTGCATAGGTCTCAACTTGTACCTAAGAATGAATTGCTTATGCTTTCTAGCGTCTGATCTTGAGTAGCGTTTTGTAGCTGAGACAACGCCAAAACCATTCTAAAGGTCCGTATTTAAAATAGCTAAGCCAAAGTTTACTGAAGAGTACTTGTACTATAAATACACTCACGGCGATTACTAATACTTGTGTTGGACTCAACTGCTCATACCAGCCTAACCCCACTGAAGAAAACAGGAACAAGCCTACAGCACTCTGTAAAATATAATTGGTTAAGGCCATTTGGCCGACGTATTTCAGCGGATGCATTAGTTTTTGAAAAGGCGTCATGTACCACAGCCAACCTAAAACCCATAAATAAAACAGGCCCATGGCCACGTCGCAGATCACCATCATTTTGATAAATGCTGAACGGAAACCTTCGGTTTTATAGAGATCTAAGGAAGTGAACAGCCTTAGAAAAAGGATTCTATAGACATTGGTAATTACAGCAATAAGGAGCGCCGGTTTTTTGAGCTTCAGTATAAAGGATTTCAGATCATAAACCAGCTTGTTCTTACCTAAGTATACGCCTAGAAGGAACATCGCCAATGCAATAGGTGCCAGAAAACCAAAAAGCATCGGGAGATTTACCAGGTATTCTCGCAAGCGCAATACGAGCCCCTGAGTGTACGCACCTTCTGTAATGATTTGATTGATGCGCTCACCGTCAAAACCTTCGAGGTAAACAAAAGGATCAAAATGAATGCTGTTGAATAACCACTCCAACAACAGATCGTAAAACGGAAAACATAGCAAGAGCAGCGAGGACCAGAGCAAAACCTTATTAGAAGCTTTTATGCATACTACCGCAGACATCCCGAGCAGGGCGTAAAGATGTATGACATCGCCAGACCACAAAAAAATGATGTGTGCTGCTCCAAATAGAAAAAGAAAACCCATTCTACGGACTAGAAAGCCTGCAACCGGTTGATGTTCTTGTCGGCGTTTGAGGATTTGCATCGCGATCCCCAAACCAAAAAGCAAGGAGAAAATAGGAAAGAACTTGGTGTAGAAAAACAACTGTAAAACCTGCTGTGTGCCACGATCATACCAACTTGTAAACTGAGCTAGATAGGCGTCTTGATTCACAAATGTAGAATGCATAATCACACTATTCACCACAAAAATACCGAACACCGCAAAACCACGATATACATCGAGCAGGTCTATACGGGATTTAGGTTTGACAGGAGTAAGGCTCAAATTTAAAAGGACATATTTAAGTCTTAAAAGTAAGGGTTTTAATTTGAAGTTTTCTTTTTCAAAATCTTGACAATACGACTATACATCACTTCTGAAAGATTCCAGTTATACCCTTCAAAATCTACGGTATTGGTAAACTGAATGACCACTGCATCCAGCTCGCTGTGATACTTGGCAATACTTTGATACCCCGGAATCAATCCCGTATGCTCAAATTCATAAATAGAAGAATATAGCGCTCTTTCTTCAGCATCTTTAAAGGCCGATCCGTCATTGAGGGCACGTATAAAGGTACCCAAATCCTGCGCGGTAGCAAGCATAAGATCGTTATCATCGGTTTTTAGATCTTGATCATAGCCTACATAATAACCGCTCATCACGCGGTCGAGCTCCACATCGTGTATAGAACCATAGGTGTTGTTGAGGTTTAAAGGCTCAAGAATTTGCTCCTTTACTGTGTAAAAAGAATTCTGACCTGTCACTTTTTTTATGAGTTCGTGAAGCAGTAAATAATTGGTGTTGCTGTATGCGTATTGGGTATCGGGAGCAAAAGCTGCCGGTTGGTCTAATATTAAAGCCAGCCGCTCTTCGTTATTGTCTTTAGGGTTTGCCCAATACATATAGGTATCTGTAAAATTGGGAATGCCGCTACGATGTTTCACCATCATGCTTAGCGTTATTTCATCTGCATATTCAATACGATCAGCCAACTCGGGGAAGTAGTGTGCAAGCGTCTGGTCAAGGTCTAGTTTTCCGCTATTCACAAGTTTAGTAACTGCCAGAGCCGTATAGAGTTTACTTACACTGGCAATCTTGAACAGCGCATCAGGGCGTGCCGGTTCTTGAGTTTCCCTGCTGTGCGTACCGGCGGTATACCATGCCGGGGCTTTTCCTGCTTGATCTACATAAACGATGATACCATCAAAACCATAGTCTGGCGCTTTATCTACTTGTTCCTGAATCGTATCGGGCAAGGGTTTGATCCACGCCGTAACAATAGGCCAGGGAACAAAGTATAGCGAAATGAGGGTTGCTGTAAAAAGTAAAATTCTGATGATGGTTGTTGTACGCTTTGAAGCCATTGGGTTGAGTCTTGTTCTGGCTTATAAGTTTATAAATGGAAGAATTTGTTACACGTGGCGGGTGTTGTTTTGCTTTAAGGTAACTCTTTGATACTTAGATTGAAGTGTGCCTGTTGTTTTGAGCTTCTAATGCGGAAGGTACAACTACACGTATTTGAAGGGCTTCTATTTATTCATATTGAAGCATTAATTGTTATATTTACTTGTGAATATTAACAGAAATTATGATTAAAAAACTACTAATTCTATTGATTGTTTGCCAAAGCTTCAGTGTTTTTGGCCAAAAGAAAATTTGGGAGGAAACCCCGGCACAGAAAAAAGAGCGTATGCAATGGTGGACCGATGCCCGTTTTGGGATGTTCATTCACTTTGGGTTATACTCTCAGGCGGCACGTCACGAGTGGGTGATGCGCAAAGAAAAAATGAGTGTTGAAGAATATGAGAAGTATTTTGAGCTTTTCAATCCTGATCTGTATGATCCTAAGGTTTGGGCTAAAAAAGCAAAAGCCGCCGGTATGAAATATGCCGTGATCACTACAAAGCATCACGAAGGCTTCACACTTTTTGATTCTGAGTATACCGATTATAAGATTACCAATACCCCATACGGAAAAGACGCGATTCAAGAGTGGGTAGATGCATTTAGAGCAGAAGGTCTAAAAGTGGGCTTTTATTATTCGTTGCTAGACTGGCATCATCCGGAATATACCATAGATCGTAACCATCCGCTAAGTCCGGAAAATGAAGAAGACTATGCAAAACTCAATAAAGGTCGCGATATGGACATCTATCGGGAATACCTCAAAAATCACGTACGAGAGATCCTTACCAAGTATGGAAAGATCGATCTGCTGTGGCTCGATTATTCATTTCCTAATCCGCATGGGAAGTTTGCCGAAGACTGGGACTCGGCCGGATTGATGAAAATGGTGCGTGAGCTTCAGCCTGAAATTATAGTGAATGACCGCGCCGACCTCAAAGAATATGAAGGCGGTTGGGACTTTACCACGCCAGAGCAGTTTACTGTAGAGAAGTGGTTGGAGTATAACGGGGAGCGCGTTGCTTGGGAAACCTGCCAAACCTTCTCCGGATCTTGGGGCTATTACCGCGATGAATACACCTGGAAAAACAAACGACAGTTGCTTACCCTATTGATCGAGTCGGTAAGTAAAGGCGGAAACGTACTGCTTAATGTAGGACCTACTGGGCGTGGAGCTTTTGATCCCCGGGTAGATAAAGCTTTAGCCGAAATGGGGGAGTGGATGGCCTATAACAGCCGTTCTATTTATGAGTGTACGCAAGCTCCCGAAGGATTTACGGCACCACCTAATACCGTGTTAACCTACAATCCTAAAAGTAAACGGTTGTATCTGCACTTGCTTAACTATCCTACAAAGAATCTCTTATTGAAGGATTTTAAGGACAAGATCAAATATGCACAGTTCTTACACGATGCTTCAGAAATCGAACTGACCGAGCCTTACAGTCATTGGATGATCGAGCAAGAGTTTGGTGAGAATGATATCAATCTCGTACTACCGGTAACCAAACCCGATGTGGAGATCCCGGTGATCGAGCTCTTTTTAAAATAATAAGGAATGAAAAAAATCCGTGGTCTAAGATCACGGATTTTTTTATTGGCGTCGCCAAAGGCTTTACTATTCCGAGGCTTGCCTCTAAATTGAAAATTCGTTTTCAACCAAATGGCCTAGCCCTAAGGTAGTTTATTTATTAATATTCTAATCTGAATTTCCCTGATAGTTATCGGTGAGAATACTTTGTAGTAGTGCCTTTTTCAGACATTTATACACAATCGTAACATTCCATCAGTATAATCTATCATCACACTAGATTGATTTTTGTGATCAATCCATAATTTACCACTCCAAAAATCAAATTTTTTTATTTGGTTCAAATCGGCCGCCTTAAACTTTCCCGTTCCTCCAACTGTTTTATCTTTTAAAAGATCATAGATTTTATTGGTCAATTCTTCAAGCGATTCCAATTTTTCGTCAATATTTCCGAATGATCTAAATACAAAACTGGCTGAATCAGGCTTAATATGAAAAATCAGCTCATCAAATAAATCAAATTCAGGTGAATCAAATCTAATTCTGTTCCGTTCATATTTTTTACCGTCTATTTCTATAATGGCAACCTCACTTTTCTTGCAGTTAACTTGTTTTAAATCAAAAGATAATAGGTTTGTGATGTTTTTAATTCCTGTATTTGTGATGTTTTTCAAAATGCTCTATAACAGTTTTGGCTATGGTTTCGTTGCGGAAAACTTCCGCAGGACATTTCCCGTCAGACTTAAAGATAGTAAAGTTGTCAGATAAAGGGTGAGGATTACCACAGCAATGAACTATAGCTGGCGGTGTGCGTAGTTTTTTATTCAGTCATATTCCGTTTTGTGGTATTCAAGCATCTTGTCAATCAAACGATTTATTTCTTTTCTTTCTTTTAGTTTAAAATCCGCAAAGAATATCAGTCCGAAAATAAATAACGCAATTGGTAAAATCCAACCTCCCTTCATCAGAGAAACTATTATGGTCAGAATTCCAAGTCCGATTAATATTTTTCCGGCAATATTCATTGGCGACTTAAAATCAAATTTCAAATCATAATTTCCATTCTTATTTTTAATACCAATTAACCTATAGTTGTTTGGAAAACGATTTGGCAGTAATTCAAACTTTTCAGATCCTAAAAAACCCGTATAAAAACCGTTTACAATTAGTTTGTTTAGAATTTTTAAATTTTTATCAGATCCCGTTATTATCTGTTTCATCTTTCAAGTGTTACAAATAAATATCAGCCATAAACCATCTACTATTCCTTAAAAGTAGTTGAAGTGTTGAGAAGAACAAAACTTCAGGTAAAGATTAAGAAACTTGTGAGGTTAGCTAAACCCCTTTGCCTCAGAATGCTCTTGCGCCGTTTCTTTTTTAATACCGTAACGTATAAACAACAGGACAATGATGGGGACGAGAATAAGCCCACTTGTAAAATTGAGCAATGAAGCCCAATCGGTTAATTCTGTTACGCCTTTTGAAAGGAAAATGAGTTCGCCTAGGGGACCTTTAGAGAAAAAGGTATTGTAAGTGACATTCCATCCCAAATGTAAGCCGAAACCTAACAGCATTGATCTGGTTTTTGCAAATGCCCAAGCCCAGGCATATCCCATCAATCCGGTTCCGATAAAAACCAAAAGCATTGCCATTAGATTTCCAAACACTCCGTAGGAGAACCAGTGATATATGCCAAAGGCGATTGCAGAAATTAAAATACTTTTCTTGGAGCCTATTTTTTGTATAAGCAGATATAACAGGGCTCCGCGAAATAGGAGTTCTTCAGTCAATACCGATTTAAAATCCCACCACAAGGATTTTAGAACGAGGCCAGAAGTGATCTTTTCATTCAAGATCCAAGACGAGTTTTTTAGATAGGCTTCTAAATACTGTACCAGCACGCAAAGTATCGCGGTAACCAAAAAACCTAAGCCCAATTGTTTTAAACGTTTACCCGGCGGAAGCAGCCCCAATGCCAGAATGCTCTTCTTTTCAACAAGATAGAGCAACAACCAAGAAATGCTAATTAAGACTAAAATTCCTATCATTTACTTGATCTTGGAGATTAAATGCGTGTGGCTTTTTTTGGTATTGTTTATTTATTAAAAGTAGCTGAAGAAAGGGAGTGATGCAACTAGATGTTAGGAGGAGAACTAGTTTTTAATTTTTTACAGGAATATTAAAATAAGTGCTAGTTTTTTGACCATTAAGCTCAAAACTCAACTTGATATCCAAGGTATCTGAGATCAAGTGATGCCTTTCTATATTTATTTCAGTTTGAGTGACTTCATTCTTTATTCTCAGAAGCTTTATTCCTGCTCCGTAGATCGAAACTGTTTCTGGTTCAATATTTTTCCATTCAAAATCTACTCTGATAGGAGTATTATAAGTCAGATAGTCATTTCCATTCAAGATTTTTAATTGCACGCTACTTTCTTCTATCTCATAAATGAATTTTGAAGTTTTTTTTATCGATTCCGTACAGGAATTCAGGCTCAGAATGAAAAGTCCTAATAGGAAAGTTTGATTAATCATCTTGAGGTTTTGCATATTGTGCACAACGGTTTTACAAAAAAATCCAACTAGTCCCGAAGCATCGGGATTTCGCCCGACTTAAAGATAGTAAAGTTGCCCAAATAAACTATGAGGAATTCAGCCGCAATGAGCTATACACTGTGTTGAACTAAACCTAAAGGTAGCTTCAAGAGTTGTCTAAATCTCTATTCACTACCTTTAGGATATATAAATCTAATAGTTAGCAAATTATGAAAAAAAAGTAGTACTCTGATTGAACGTGCTTGTGAATGTGTTCCGGAATTTCAGGAATTGTATCTCAAACTAAAACGTTCTGTTGAACTATCGGGCAAAAGCCAAAGTACCTTAACTAATTATGCCCGCTGTCTTTCACACATAGCCCTGCATTTTAAGTGTAGTCCACTGGATCTGGATGAAGAACAGGTGCTGGATTATCTACACGTTTTAAAATCTCGCAACAAGACTCCTTCGAGCAGCTTTTTTAAACATACCGTTTATGGCTTGAGATATGCTTACAGGATATCTAACCGTAAAGAAATGCAGTTGATGCTCCCCTCCATTGAGCGTCCCAAAAAGCTTCCGGTTGTCTTAAGCTTTAGGGAGGTAAAGCGACTCTTAAAAGCTCCAAAGTTATTAAAGCACCGTCTGGTCTTGGCACTGCTTTATGGTTGCGGTCTTCGGTGTTTTGAACTGTGTAACCTGCAGTTAAAAGATCTGGACTTTGACCGGATGATGCTCCACATCCGCCAGGGAAAAGGCAGGAAAGACCGGTATGTACCCTTGTCAAAGATGCAGATCCGCGGACTTCAAACCTACCTTAGGGCAGAACAGCCTTCCATCTGGTGCTTTACCGGTAATAATAGCGAAGGTAAAGCTGTCCCGCTTTCTACTCAAGGGGTGCGTTGGATCGTAAGTGAAGCCCGTAAGCATAGCGGCATAAGAAAACAAGTGACCACCCACAGCCTGCGCCACAGTTATGCTACCCACCTTCTGGAGATGGGTCTTGATATTATGAGTGTAAAGGATCTTTTAGGGCACGCAGACATCCAGACCACCCTAACGTATTTACACGTGGCTCAACTGGGCAGGCAAAAGTCCTTCAGTCCGCTTGATAAACTCTATAAACAAGACTGATGGCAAGGGCTACGTATGAGGTAGCTCAGGTATTAAATCGCAATACACAAGACTTAGCTGGCTGTTGTGCCACTAGCTGGCAGTTAAGAACTTTATACGCCTTGCGTAAATGCCGCACGGCTGCCCTGGGCGGTCACATTGACCGCTGCACCAATACCTCTTGCAATATCTTACACCTGAGTTATAACAGTTGTCGTAACCGGCATTGTCCCAAGTGCCAGGGGCACAAAAGGGAGCAATGGATTAGAGCACGGGAAGAAGAACTCTTGAATGTGCCTTACTTCCACGTGGTCTTTACCCTGCCTTGTGAGCTCAACCGCCTGTGCCTGTATGAGCCCAGACTCTTGTATGACTTGCTGTTCAAAACCGCTTGGGAGGTTATAACAGGGTTTGCTTCCAATCCTAAGTTTTTAGGGGCTAGTCCCGGAATGATCGCCATCCTGCATACCTGGGGACAGAACCTGTCCTTGCATCCGCACCTGCATTGTATTGTGCCCGGTGGAGGGATCACCAAAAGTGGTAAATGGAAGTCTGCCAAGAGCAAAGGGAAACCTGGCTGCCGTAAGGCACGCTACCTCTTCCCGGTCAAGGCTATGAGCAGGGTGTTCCGAGCGCGTTTTGTAGCAGGATTGCGTAAAAAACTTAAAACAGAACAACCACAGGACTTGTACCAAAACCTATTCAAAAAGGAATGGGTGGTCTATTGCAAGCGTCCTTTTTTAGGACCGCCTCAGGTGGTTGAATATCTGGGGCGCTATACCCATAAGATTGCCATTAGCAACCACCGCATCAAAAATCTGGATGACAGTGGGGTGGTGTTTTCGGTGAAGGATTACCGCCACGGGGGAAAGAAATCTCTGATGCACTTAAGCGACAGCGAGTTTATCAGACGCTTTACCTTGCACATTCTTCCTAAAGGTTTTGTGCGCATCCGTCATTACGGAATCTTAAGCGCTTACCATAAACGGGAAAGTCTTGACCACTTGCATAAAACTTTAGGGAAGGTACAGCTCCAAGAAAAACCGTCGCTGCAACACCGAATATGCCCAACCTGTAAAAAAGGAACACTAATAACTCTTGAAACCTTTACCGCACGGGGACCTCCGCCATACTGGATCAAAAAACTTAAAAAATATACTAAAGCACAGTAAAAAAACGCCCTTTGGAGGGGCTAGGGAGTTCTATGTCCTAAACAGACTAAAAGTGAACAAAAACACACCAAAAAGCACGGACTTCAAGAACTTCTAAGAAGTGACACACATATCTTCAAGCGTATCAAGACTAAAAGTGTACACAACATACTCGATACTTACCTCTAAACCCTACCCAAAAACAAACTAATCCCCATAGTAGGCTGACCGACAATCAACCGGTTCAGTCAACACGGCGTTCATGCTAGGTCGTACCGACCACACGAACGCTAGTTATTAGC